>Ga0164241_10000053_pt1 | contig 281550 bp, 245 predicted proteins | sample OricomyardsoilBY_FD_108780 | JGI IMG/M metagenome (GOLD analysis project Ga0164241, IMG submission 108780) | Backyard soil microbial communities from Emeryville, California, USA - Original compost - Back yard soil (BY) | ecosystem: Environmental > Terrestrial > Soil > Unclassified | place...
CAACGCCGAGCTGGACGTCGAGCTGATCACCCCGATCGCCATGGACCAAGGCCTGCGCTTCGCCATCCGCGAAGGCGGCCGCACCGTCGGCGCCGGCGTCGTGGCCAAGATCGTCGAGTAATCGATCGATCTTAGCTTCGGCTGAGAAATGCGAAGGCCCCGGAGGAAACTCCGGGGCCTTTTGCTATTCGGGTGGCGTTGATCTCCGAGATGGGGGAGCGAACCTCAGCGAGAGAGCAATGCCCCGCAGTTGCAGGAGCGGCTGTCCCAAATTTCTTTGATGTGCCTGTTTGCTTCTAATTATCGGGATTAAAGCCCCACGATCTTAGCCGCCGAGCTCTCAGTGGCGACTTCGCGGCTATATTCTCTAGTGCCTGCCGCAGGGGCGCGCGCATCGGCGTCGTAGCAGGAGAACCGTTTGAAGCTAAGCGAAGCGCAGCTTGGATAATCCTCCGAAGCGTAGGCCCGCTGGTCGCTTCAAATAGGGCCTCGAATTGCTCTGCCGACAGCGTTGCTATGAGACGTTCGTCATCATCCCCCCATCCGTTGCCTTCCGCTATCTCCTTGAGCACATCCCTCGGCTCGCGCGTGTCGACAAACTCTTCATACCGCCGCTGAAACGCAGCTCTCAAAGCTTCATCGATTGGGATGTCATTGCCGAAGTGATGATTGCCAAGGTCGAAATATCGGCGGTTCTTTGGCTGGGCCGCGACGTATGCTTCAACAAGTTCATCTGCCTGGCCTGCCTGACCAAATTCGCGGAGTAGCCGGATAGCAGCATTGATGTTGCTGGGATCGAGGTTCTCCAGACTCGCTAGAGCGGCTTGCCGAATGCCTTCGACCACCTCATCGTCTTCATCCGTAAGCGATCCGTGATATCGCTCCCAGGCCTGCTTATACGGGTTGTCGCGGCCAGTCCGGGCCAACTCCTGATCAAGGCGCTGTGCCTCTGCCGCCAGCTTTTTCTCGTCAAAGAAACCGGCCACGACAGCGTCTATAACGACCCGATCGAAATCGTCCGTCGCCGTATATGGCAGCAGGGAAAGCCGATCTCGCCATTGAGCCATGTCGTCGGGTTGTTCACCACGACGGTCGCGCATCGCCCAAACGATGGAATTGTAGTCCCGAATAAGATCGAGTCGCGGTGCCTGATCTGGCTGGAATACGGACCAGCCACCTAGGGCGCAGGCGATGATGCCCTGATCTAGAACTTCTGGGCGGTTGTCCTTCAGTAGCGCTACGAGGCGTAGCGCCAAGCGTTCGATCTTTTTGATCACCCGAATGTTCGTGATGCCTAGAGTGATCGCGGCCTTTCGCAGCCTAGCGCCAACTGGCTCATCGTCCTGAAGCGCTATTGCGGCGGCTTCCTCGGGTGTCGGCGCAAACGTCAATGAGACGTCGATGACTTTCTCTAGCAGGCGTTGGAACTCTTCCTGCTCGTCGCCTTCTAGCGCTTCGTCATTCAGCAGCAGGACTATCTTGCATTTTCTCTGCTCCTTGAGAAAGGACACCAAGCCGAGAACATCTCTGGCCTTCAGGTCCTTGCCAGAGCGTTCCAGGTCGTCGAAGCAGATCAATTGCTCTCGAACGAGCAGAAAAGCCGATTTCGCTATCGCGTTTCCAACATCGCCCTGACCGAAGGCGCTCATCACTGGACCAATCAGGCCTCGGGCTTTCCGCCCAAATGCGGAGGCGGTGCCTATTAGATCCGAGAGAGACTCGATAGTCGGTCCGGTAGCGATCTGAGATGGATCGACCGTGCTCTCGAAAATCGCGTGTCGAAGATCGTCTGGCGAATTTAGGCCGAAAAGAGAGACGTAGGCATAGCGCTTCGCTCGGAGTGACCCGTTGGCTTGCGCATCGGCTAGGTAGCGAAGCCACGCGTATGTTTTACCAACGCCCCACTTCCCGCGAATACACAGCACCTCAGCGTCGGTGTTCGCAAGAAACCTCTGAATTTCTCTCGCTACGAGTTCCGTCGACATTCCGCTCCCCGGTTCTCGTAACAGCCTAGGTTCGGTTAACGGATGACATCAAGTTCCGAGCAGGGGCGTCAGCCGACGTTTAACCGTCGCCATGCGGGGATAATCGCGTTGGATCTAAGTCAAATCAGTGATTTACCCCCACGCCCCACGAGCCCATCCAAAATCGACGCATCACCCTGAAAACCTCGCCCATACTTCTCCTTGCCCCGTCGCGGGGGAGGGCGTTCAGCTGGCGACCGAAGGCGCGGCGGGGGTGATCGAGCGGGAAGCGCTGGTCTTGGCCTTCGGGCCACCCTTGCGACGGATCCGGACGGGTTCCCTGAAACATCGGGACGAAAGCCGGACGGCAAGGTTTCGACCAGCGCGGCAGGCGCGGGCTGAAATCGCCCGCGTGGTCCGGAGGGCACGCACGCCCTCCGCCCGCCCTGGGCCTCTTTCGGAAGCGGGTTAAGACCCCGCGCGTCGAGGGCTCATGCACAACGGTCACGTGGAGCGCTCCGGCCTCGGCCGAAACGGTATCCCTCTACAACCTCATCCGGGCCCTGCCCGGACGCTCCGCCGCCTCCCCAAGCCCGCCGGCCTGAACCGGCGGAAGGGCGCCGTCGTGCGTCCGGCCTACGGCTTCTCCGCCACGCGCGGCGCTTCCATGTCGCGACCGCCCTGGTGCAGGACGAGCGCCGTGGCCGGCGCATCGCCCGTTTGCTTGAAGCTCAGCTTGGCGTCCGGACCGACTGCGGTGAACTCGCCCGGCGCCGTGGCGATGATCGGGACCGGGCCCTGGCCGGTGGCCTGGGTGATCAGCTTGTCGCCTTCGCGATAGACCTTGAGGACGAAGGTCGGCGCCAGGGCGTAGGAGCCGACATACTTGTCCAGGGTCGTGGTCGACAGGGCGATGGCCTTGGGCGGCGCATAGGTCCCGAAGCACAGGCCCGCCAGGTTGTTGGCCATCGGCGTCGCCTGCGCGGCCTGGAAGTTCGACAGCACGATCGTGACCAGGCCGTCCTTCGGATAGCGATGCATGGCGGTGGCGAAGCCGTTGATGCCGCCGCTGTGCGACACCCGCTCGTGGCCGTCCTGCACGCCGATGTTCCAGCCGTAGCCGTAGTGGTTGAGGTTCTCGGTCCAGGCGGCCTTGCGCGAGGCCTCGGTCAGGATCTTGCCGTCCGTCAGGGCGGTGTTCCAGATCAAGAGGTCGTCGACGGTCGAATAGAGCGAGCCGGCCGCATAGGGCAGGGTCATGTCCAGGTAGTCGGCGTTGCGCCAGACGCCTTTGTCGGGCTCGTAGCCCGAGGCGCGCTTGGCGAGGATCTCGCCGCTGACGTCGTAGCCGGTGTCCTTCATGCCCAGCGGCTGGAAGATGTGCTGGCTGACATAGTCGGCATAGGTCTGGCCCGAGACCTTCTCGATGACCACGCCCAGCAGGATGTAGCCGGTGTTGTCGTAGGCGAACTTGGTCCCCGGCTCGAATTCCAGCGGCTTGTCCTGGGTGAGCTTGACGATCTCCACGGGCTTCAGCGGGAGCTTCGACAGGCCCTTGCCGAAGAACTCAGGCAAGGCGGTGTAGCTGGGGATGCCCGAGGTGTGGCTCAGCAGGTGCTTGATCGTGATCTTCGACCAGGCGGCCGGGGCGTCGGGGTAGAACTTGGAGACCGGGTCGTCGACCGACAGCTTGCCGGCCTCGGCCAGCTGCAGGATCGCGGTGGCGGTGAACTGCTTGGTCAGCGAGCCGAGGCGGAACTTGGTGTCGGGGGCGTTGGGGATGTCCCATTCGCGGTCGGCGGCGCCGAAGCCCTCGCGCAGCAGCGGCACGCCGTCCTTGGCGACCAGCACCGTCCCGGTGAAGCGGCCGTCCTTGACCTGCTCGGCGACCAGGGCGCGGGCCTTGGCGGCGTAGTCGGCCGGGCAGCTGGGACCGGCGGCCAGGGCTGGGCTGGCCAGCAGCAGGCCGGCCACGCTGGCGGCCAGGAGAATGAGCTTCATGAAAGGCGTCCCCACATTGAGAGGGGACGATCACCTTTCGCGAGCGCAGCCGCAATTTAAGGATGCGTAACCTTGGTCGTCAGCCTTCGACGAACCTCGGGATCGGCCCCACCTGCGGGGTCTGGTCGGGCAGCTCGACGAACTCCTCGTCGATGAAGCACCAGCCCCAGCCCTCGTGCGGGTCATAGCCTTCGATGATCGGGTGCTTGGTGGCGTGGAAGTGCTTGGTGGCGTGCTTGGACGGGCTGTCGTCGCAGCAGCCGACGTGGCCGCAGGTCCTGCACAGGCGCAGGTGCACCCACCAGCCGCCGGACTTCAGGCACTCCTCGCAGCCCTTCGTGCCGGGGGTGACGTCTTGGATGGTGTCGCCGTGCGAGCAGGTCATGGTTCAGGCTTCCGCGAGATAGGCGTGGATGGCGGCGACGGCCTGGGCGCCTTCGCCGATGGCGGCCCCGACGCGCTTGACCGAGCCGGCCCGGACATCGCCGATCGCGAACACGCCCTTGCGGCTGGTCTGCAGCAGCGGATGGCCGGGGGCCAGGTCGGTCCCGGTGCGGACGAAGCCGTGGTTGTCCAGCTCGACATGGCAGTGGGTCAGCCAGGCGGTGTTGGGCGCGGCGCCGATGAACAGGAAGAGGTGGCTGACCGCCTGGATGGTCTCGATCCCGTTCGGGCCACGCCAGCGCACGGCCGACAGCTGGCCGGCCTTGTCTGCCTGGTCCTCGCTCTCGAGATCGACGATCGCGCTCTTCACGATGACCTCGATATTGGGCGTGCTCTCGATGCGGTCGATCAGATAGCGCGACATGGTCGCCGCCAGGCTCTCGCCGCGCACGATCATCCAGACCTTCTTGACCTGGCTGGCCAGATAGACCGCCGCCTGGCCCGCCGAGTTGCCGGCCCCCACGAGGGCGACCTCCTGGCCGGCGCACAGCTTGGCCTCCAGCGGCGAGGCCCAGTAGTGGACGCAGGCGCCTTCGAAGCGGTCCAGGTTCTCGACCTCCAGCCGGCGGTAGCGGGCGCCGCTGGCGATGACGACTGTTTTTGCTTGGGCTGTCTCGCCGCTGGCGAGAGAGAGGCGGTAGCGATGCTTGCCGTCGTCCTCGCAGACCAGCGAGGCGACCTCGTCGGGGATGGCCAGCTCGGCGCCGAACTTCTGGGCCTGGCCATAGGCGCGGCCCATCAGGGCCATGCCGGTGATGCCGGTGGGGAAGCCCAGATAGTTCTCGATCCGCGCCGAGGCCCCGGCCTGGCCGCCGAAGGCGCGGGTGTCCAGCACCAGCACCGACAGGCCTTCCGAGGCGGCGTAGACGGCGGTGGCCAGGCCTGCGGGCCCGGCCCCGACCACGGCGACATCGTACAGGCGGTTGGCGTCGATCGGCCCGACCAGGCCGATGCAGCGGCCCAGCTGGTGGTTGGTCGGCTGGCGCAGGATCTCGCCGTTCGGGCACAGCACGATCGGCAGCTCGCTGTCGTCGACCTGGAAGCGCTGGATCAGCACCTTGGCGCAGTCCATCTGGTCCGGGTCGAGGTTCTGGTAGGGGTGGCCGTTGCGGGCCAGGAAGCCCGACAGGCGGATGACCTGGGCGTCGCTCTCGCGGCCAATGATGATCGGGCCGCCGGCTCCGGTCTCGATCAGGCTGACCCGGCGCAGGATCAGGGCCCGCATGATCCGCTCGCCCAGCTCGGCCTCGGCGACCAGCACGGCGCGCAGCCGCTCGGGCTCGATCAGCAGGGCCTCGACCTGGGTGATGGCGGTGACGTCGACCAGCGAGGGACGGCCTGACAGCTGGGCGATCTCGCCGACGAACTGGCCGGCGGCGTGCTCGACGATCGGCTGGCTCTCGTCATGGGCGTCGCGGCGGCTGATGGCCACGCGGCCGGCCAGGACCACGAACAGGCCGGGCGAGGCGACGCCGGCCGTGGCCAGGGCCGCGCCGGGCTCGGCGTGGACGACCTTGCCGAACCGGCGCAGCCGCTCGATCTCGGCCGCCTCCAGCCGGGGAAACATCTGTGCGCGTCGGGTGTCGAAGGTCGTGCCAGCCATGGGGAGACATTGCGTCAGGAACGGCGTCGGGTCATCCGCTGAACGATGACGGATTTGAACAATCATGTCGTGACGTCATCCCTTCGGGTGGTTTTCTTCGTCCGGCGTCAGGCCTAGGGTCCGTGTCATGTCGCGTTCGTCCGCCATCCCCCGTCCGGCCGTGCAATGGCGTGCTGGGACTCCCGTCCAGGCCCTGGAGCGGCTGTTGCCGCGCGAGACGGCCGTGGGCCTGTCGTTCGACGGCCGCCCGCATACGGTGCTGATGGCCACGCCGCAGGACGTCGAGGACCTGGCCCTGGGCTTCGTGATCACCGAGGGGGTCGCCACCGCCGCCGACGTGCTGGAGATCGTCCGCAAGGACGAGGCGCTGGGTATCCTGGTCGATGTCCGCCTGGCGCCCGGCGCGCTGATCAAGAAGGCCCGGCCGCGCAATCTGGAGGGCCGGTCGTCGTGCGGGCTCTGCGGCGTGCAGCGCTTGGCCGACGCCGTGCGGCCGCTGCCGGTGCTGGGCGAGGGCGCTCGCATCGAGCACGCCGCCATCCCCCGCGCCCTGGCGGCGCTGGAGGCCGAGCAGGCCCTGGGTCGCCTGACCCGCGCCACCCACGCGGCGGCCTTCTTCAATAGAGACGGCGCGCTGGTCGCGGTCCGCGAGGACGTCGGCCGGCACAACGCCCTCGACAAGCTGGCCGGGCTGATGGCCCGCCAACGGATCGATGCGGCCGACGGCTTCGTGGTCGCCACTAGCCGGGCCTCGTTCGAGATGGTCGAGAAGACGGCGCGGATGGGCTGCCCGATCCTGGTTGCGGTCTCGGCCCCGACCGAGCTGGCAGTGACCAAGGCGCAGGAGGCCAATCTGACCCTGGTGGCCCTGGCCCGCGCCGACGGCCACGCGGTGTTCGCCGGGGCCGAGCGTCTTATAGAGTCTGTGTTGGAGACGGCGTGATGGCGGACGACAAGGTCTCGGGTGTTCGCCCTTACACCCACCCGGCCGGCGGCTGGGACGCGCTGAAGGCCGTGGCCGGCGCGCTGGTCGACCAGGAGACGGTGGTCGAGGGCGGCAAGACCCTGATGCGGGCCAACCAGCCGGAAGGCTTCGACTGCCCCGGCTGCGCCTGGCCCGATCCCAAGCACACCAGCTCGTTCGAGTTCTGCGAAAACGGAGCCAAGGCCGTGGCCTGGGAGGCGACGACCAAGCGCGCCACGCCCGAGGTCTTCGCCCAGCACACGGTCAGCGAGCTGTTGACCTGGTCCGACCACGCCATCGAGGACCTGGGTCGGCTGACCGAGCCGATGGCCTACGATCCGGCCGACGACCATTATAAAGTGATTTCGTGGGACGAGGCCTTCGCCCGGGCCGGCGCGGCGCTGAAGGCCCTGACCCATCCGGACGAGGCGGAGTTCTACGCCTCGGGCCGCGCGTCGAACGAGGCGGCGTTCCTGTACCAGCTGCTGGGCCGGCGGTTCGGGACCAACAATTTCCCCGACTGCTCGAACATGTGCCACGAGCCGACCAGCGTCGGCCTGCCGGACTCGATCGGCCTGGGCAAGGGTTCGGTGACCCTGGAGGATTTCGACCACGCCGACCTGATCCTGTGCTTCGGGCACAATCCCGGCACCAACCATCCGCGGATGATGACCTCGCTGCGCGACGCCAGCCGGCGCGGGGCGACGATCATGGCCTTCAACCCGCTGAAGGAGCGGGCGCTGGAGAAGTTCGCCGCGCCGCAGGACCCGGTCGAGATGGCGACCCTGAGCTCGACGCCGATCGCCTCGGCCTATTTCCAGCTGAAGATCGGCGGCGACGCGGTCTTCGTGCAGGGGATGATGAAGGCGGTGCTGGCCATGGGCGAGGGCGTGCTCGACCGCGACTTCATCAACGAGCACACCGCCGGATTCGAGATCCTGGCCGCCCAGCTGGAGGCCATGGACTGGGCCGACATCGAGGCCGGCAGCGGCATGTCCCGCGAACGGATCGAGGAAGCGGCGACGGCCTACGCGAAGGCCAAGGCGACCATCCTCTGCTACGGCATGGGCCTGACCCAGCATCGCGACAGCTCCGGCACGGTGCAGCAGCTGGTCAATCTGCTGCTGCTGAAGGGCAATATCGGCCGGCCGGGCGCAGGGATCTGTCCCTTGCGCGGCCACTCCAACGTCCAGGGCAACCGCACGGTCGGCATCTGGGAGAAGCCGTCCAAGGCGGTGTCGGACGCGATCCAGACCGTCTTCGGCTTTGAGCCGCCGCGCGAGCACGGCCACACGGTGGTCGAGACGATCGAGGCGATGGAAGCGGGCCGCTCGAAGGTGTTCGTCGGCCTGGGCGGCAACTTCGCGGTGGCCGCGCCCGATCCGGTGCGGACCTTCGCGGCCATGCGCAAGCTGGACATGGCGGTCCACATCGCCACCAAGCCGAACCGGACGCACCTGCTGGTCGGCAAGGAAGCTATCCTGCTACCGTGCCTGGGCCGCACCGAGCTGGACGTCCGCGCCGGCGTGCGCCAGTCGATCACGGTCGAGGACTCGATGTCGATGGTCCACGCCTCGCGCGGCCTCAACCCGCCGGCGTCCGAGCACCTCATGTCCGAGCCGGCCATCGTGTCGGGGATCGCCCACGCCACGTTCGGCGACGACCGCCACGTCGACTGGCTCGGCCTGGCCGATGACTACGACGCTGTCCGCGACCTGATCGCCAAGGTCTTCCCGACGTTCGAAGGCTATAATGACAAGGTCCGTGTGCCAGGCGGCTTCCGCCTGGAGGTCGGGCCGTCGAACCGGGTGTGGAAGACCGCCAGCGGCAAGGCCAACTTCCTGCCGTTCGATCCCAAGGGCGGCGATCCGCGCCAGGGCGATCCGGACGTGATGATCCTGACCACCCTGCGCAGCCATGACCAGTACAACACCACGATCTACGGCATGAACGATCGCTATCGCGGGGTGTTCGGCCGCCGCGACGTGATCTTCGCCAATCCTGATGACATGGATCGGTTGGGCCTGGCGCAAGGCGACCTGGTCGACCTGGGCGCGGCGTTCGACGAGACCGGCGAGCGGATCGTGCGGGCCTTCACCGTGGTGGCGCGCGACATCCCGCCGGGCTGCCTGGCCGCCTATTATCCCGAGACCAATGTCGTGGTGTCGCTGGACGACCACGACCAGCGCTCCGGCACGCCGGCCTACAAGTCCGCACCGGTGCGCCTTCGCAAGCACCAATCGGCCTGGCGCAACTAAAGCGGTTGTTAGGAGCCGCTATGTTTAATGCGCCCAACCCAAGGGAGAGGGGGGCGTGAGCGTGGACGTCGAGACCATCGTGGTTTCAGAGCTGGGAGCGGACGAGCGTGCGCTCTGGGCCGGCTTCCGCGCGGCCGATCCGGCGCTGGGCAGCCCCTATTTCGATCTCCGTTTCATCGACGCCGCCAGCCAGGTCACGCCCGGCGCGCGGATCGCCGTCGTCCGCGAGGGCGGTGCGGTGCGCGGCTTCCTGCCGTTCCAGCAGCGGGGCAGCCTGCTGCAGCCGCTGGCCGCGCCGCTCAGCGACTTTCATGGCCTGGTCGCCGCGCCGGGTCTCAGCGTCGGCGCTCTATTGCCTCGCATCGACGGTGTGCGTCGGGCGCGGGTCAGCGGCCTGATCGGGGCGGGGGAGGGCGACCGGCCGGGGCTGTCGGTCCGCCGGGCCATGGCCGCCGATCTCTCGCAAGGCTTCGACGCCTATCTGGCCAGCCGCGACACACGGTTCCTGAAGGACAAGCGCCGCCGCCGCCGGGCCCTGGAGCGCGATCATGGACCGCTGACCTTCACGTTCGAGCGGGCGACGCGCGCCGACATCGATCTCATCATCGACCGCAAGCGCGCCCAGCTGGCCCGCACGCACCAGTACGACATCTTCGCCTGCGGCTGGACGGTCGACCTGCTGCATCGTCTCGCCGAGATCGACGCGCCGGACTTCGGTCTGCGGCTGGCGGCCCTGAAGGCGGGGGACGTGCTGGTCGCCGCCGAGCTGGGCCTGACCTCCGGCGGGCGGCATCACCTGTGGTTCCCGATCTACGACCCGGCCTTCGCCAAGTACTCGCCGGGCAGCCTGATGACGCTGGATACTCTGGAGGCCGCCGCGGCGCGGGGCGTCACGCGGGTGGACTTCGGCGTCGACGCCGACGCCTACAAGCGCGACTTCGCCGATCCGGCCGAGGCGGTCCATGAGGGCCTGATCGAGCGGCGGGCTTCCTCGCGGGGCCTGTCCATGCGCGGCTTCGGCATCTCGCGACTGGCTCGCCGGTTCGACCGCATCGTGGCCTGCGAGCCTGGCCTGGTCGGGCAGATCAAGGGTGGGACCGGCTTCATGGCCGCCATGGCGCGCCGCCATCCGCGCCTGGGGGCGGGCGTTGGTCTGGGGCTAGGTTTGGGCTTGAGTCTCGCCGCCTTGATGGTCGACTAGCCGACCGGCGTTAGATGACATCGCGGTCATGACCTCGAATTAAGTCGAAACCTTGTCAGCCCGCCGCTAGCTTCCCCTTATCGAATTACACGCAATCGAGGGGAGAACATCGATGCGCGCTCTGACCACCCTGGCCGTCCTGGCCGCCGCCGTCACCGCTGCTGGCGCCGCCCAGGCCGCGCCGTCCGTGAAGATCAAGGACGCCGTCGCCCGCGTCGTGGTGATCCCTGAGAACCGCACCGACGTGAAGGTCGAGATCCTGACCACCAACGCCGACCTGCCGCTGACCGTGCGCCAGAACGGCGACGAGGTGATCGTCGACGGCGACCTGCGCATGAACCGGATCAACAGCTGCAACACCCGCGACGGCAAGACGACGGTGAAGGTCCGCGGCGTGGGCGAGGTGTCCTACGACAACTTCCCGCAGGTGGCGGTGCGCGTGCCGTTGAACGTGCGGGTCCAGGCCGGCGGCGCGGTGTTCGGCGACATCGGTCGCTCGGACAGCGTCAACCTGGCCAATGCCGGTTGCGGCGACTGGACGGTGGCCAACACCAAGGGCGAGCTGCACGTCAGCCAGGCCGGTTCGGGCGACACCAAGGCCGGCACCGCCAGCTCGGTCGAGATCAGCATCGCCGGTTCGGGCGACGTGACGACCCAGGCCGTCTCGGGTGACATGGAAGCCAACATCGCCGGCTCGGGCGACATCAAGGTGGCCAGCATCGCCGGCAAGCTGGAAGGCAATATCGCCGGTTCGGGCAACATCACCGTCCTGGGCGGCCACAGCCGGCGGGTCGAGGTCAATGTGATGGGCTCGGGCGACGTGGCCTTCAACGGCGAGGCCGACGATGTCGACGTCTCGGTCGCCGGCTCGGGCGACATCCGCATCGCCAAGGTCAATGGCGCGGTCAAGAAGCACGTGGCCGGCTCGGGCGACGTGATCATCGGCGGCCGCTGATCGCCGGCTAACTACAGTATATAAAAGAGTGAAGGCCCCGGGATCGCTCCCGGGGCCTTCTTCATGTCCGGACCTTGCGGCCGGTATCCGCTTAGCGGACGCCGAACGCGAACAGGTCGCTGGCGGTCGCCAGGTCGGCGCCGGCGCGATCGCGGTCCTTCAGGCTGCCGCCGAAGGTGTAGCGGAAGCCGACGCGGACCGCGTCCGAATTCAGCTTGGCCAGGTCCTTCGATTCAGCGTGCGTGTACTTGGCGAAGGTCGACCAGCCGGTGTTGGCGAACTTGTATTCGCCGCCGGCATTCACGTCCCACAGGTCGGCATTGATGTTGGTGTCGATGCGCGACCAGCCAGCGCCGGCGTTCAGGCGGAAGTTGTCCGACACGAAGTAACGGGCTTCACCGCGGACGGTGTACAGGTCGGCGTCCAGGTCGTTCGACTGGCCGTAGGCGGCCAGGCCCGTCAGGGTGACGTTGCCCAGGTACTTCTGGGCTTCGGCGCCGACGGCCCACAGGGTGTCGTTCGACGGACGCGACAGGGCGGTGAAGCCGCCGACGCGGACGGTGTCGCCCAGCTTCGTGGTCAGGTGGACGGCGCCCGAGGCGACGGTTTCGTCCGACAGGTCGTTGTCCGAGATCGAGACGTCGCCGTTGGCGGTCACGGTCCAGGCGCCAGCCAGCGGGATGGCGACCGAGCCGTCGAGGACGGCCGAGGTGCCGTCATTGCCGCCGAGGCGGGTGTTGACGTCCGAGTAGTTCACGGCGGCGCCGACCGAACCGATGTTCTGGGCGAAGGCCGGGGCCGAGACGGCGGCGGCGATCAGGGCGGCGGTGGCGAAGAGCTTCGTATTCATAGTGGGGTATCCCCTTACACAAGAGTGGCTCACCGACTGGCTGGACGGTCGTTGTTGGGGGGGAGGGGCCGCCCAGTCCGTCGGTGAGGGGCGGCATCTATGGAGGTTCGACCCGGGCCTCAAGGCGTCCGGCGGCGCTTGCGGGCCGAATAATGCATTTTTGTGACACTTGCGCGGGCAGGCATTTCGCCTACGCGCGAGCGGGCGCACGTTCTTGCTAGCCCTTTGGCGAAAAGCGTTAAAAGCGGACCGGTGTTATGTTTTCGAGGGTCTTGCGCCGCGAGGGCAGGGCGCCTATTCAGAACCCGCCCGACGAGTCGCGCCCCACAAAGGCGCGAGGAACCGGACAGAGCGCTTGACGAAACCGATTCCGGCTCGTACAAGCGCGCCTCTGTTGGACCGGCTGTGAGCTCTCGGGCTCAAACGCGGTTCGCGAGACGCCCGGACATAGCGCCTTCTGGTGCAATATCTGGTCATCACCCCCGGCAGGCGACTGCCAGGGATATTTGTTTTGCGGACGCTGCGTACGAGCTCCCATCTGGGGGTTCGAGTTGGTCTTTGAAATGGTTCGAGACGCGGGCGCAGCCCACTAGGAAACCGAGCGATATGGATCGTCAGAACATCCGCATCCGGCTCAAGGCCTTCGATCACCGCGTGTTGGATCATTCCACGCGCGAGATCGTCAATACGGCCAAGCGCACGGGTGCGACGGTGCGGGGCCCCATCCCCCTGCCCACGCTTATCGAAAAATTCACCGTCAACCGTTCGCCGCACGTCGACAAGAAGTCGCGCGAGCAGTTCGAGATCCGTACGCACAAGCGCGTTCTCGACATCGTTGACCCGACTCCGCAGACCGTGGACGCGCTGATGAAGCTCGACCTGTCGGCCGGCGTTGACGTCGAAATCAAGCTGTAAGGAGGGCCGATCCATGACTCTCCCCACTCAACGCACTGGCATCCTCGCCAAGAAGCTCGGCATGACCCGCTTCTTCGATGAAGCCGGTCAGCACGTGCCGGTCACCGTCCTGTCGCTCGACGGTTGCCAGGTCACGGGCCAGCGCACGGTCGAGAAGGACGGTTACACCGCCCTGCAACTCGGCGCCGGCGCCAAGAAAGCCAAGAACACCTCGAACGCCATGCGCGGTCACTTCGCGAAGGCGGCCGTTGAGCCGAAGCGCGTCGTCGCCGAGTTCCGCGTCGAGGAAAGCGCCTTCATCGAAGTCGGCGCCGAACTGACGGCCGACCACTTCGTCGCCGGCCAGAAGGTCGACATCCAAGGCGTGACCGTCGGTAAGGGTTTCGCCGGCGCCATGAAGCGCTGGAACTTCGGTGGTCTCCGCGCCACCCACGGTGTCTCGGTCTCGCACCGCTCGCACGGTTCGACCGGTAACCGCCAGGATCCGGGTCGTACGTTCCCGGGCAAGAAGATGGCTGGTCACCTCGGTCAAGAAACCGTCACCACGCTGAACGTCACCGTTTGGAAGGTCGACGTCGAGCGCGGTCTGATCCTGGTCAAGGGCGCCGTCCCGGGCCACGAAGGCAGCTACGTGAAGGTTCGTGACGCCGTGAAGAAGGCTCTGCCTGCCGACGCTCCGCGTCCGGGCGCCTTCCGCAAGGCTGGCGAAGCTGCTCCGGTGGCCGCTGAAACCCCCGCTGAGGAAGCCCCCGCGGCGACGACCGAAGAGGGCGAAGGCTAATGAAACTCGACGTCATCAAACTGGACGGCGGCAAGGCCGGTTCCGTTGATCTCGACGACGCCATCTTCGGCATCGACGACATCCGCGGCGACATCCTGCAGCGCGTCGTGACCTGGCAGCTGGCCAAGCGCCGCTCGGGTAACCACAAGATTCAAGTTCGTAACGAGGTCTCTCGTACGAGCAAGAAGATGTACAAGCAAAAGGGCACCGGCGGCGCTCGTCACGGCTCGCGTCGTGCGGCTCAGTTCGTCGGCGGCGCCAAGGCCCACGGCCCTGTCGTCCGCAGCCACGCTTTCGACCTGCCGAAGAAGATCCGGGCCCTGGCTCTGCGCCACGCCCTGTCCTCGAAGGCCAAGGCCGGTTCGCTGGTCGTGGTGGACAGCGTTGCTCTGACCGAAGCGAAGACGGCCGCCCTGCGCGCCACCTTCGACAAGATCGGTCTGAAGAACGCCCTGGTCATCGCCGGTCCGGAAGTGGACGCGAACTTCAAGCTCGCCGCCCGCAACATCCCGAACGTGGATGTCCTGCCGAACGCCGGCCTGAACGTCTACGACGTGCTGCGTCGCCAAACCCTCGTCCTGACCAAGGACGCGGTCGAAGCGATCTCGGCCCGTTTCGCTGAGAAGGAAGCCGCCTAATGGCCGCCACCGCTCGCCACTACGACACGATCCTGTCGCCGGTGATCACTGAAAAGACGACCCTGCTCTCGGAGCAGAACAAGGTTGTCTTCAAGGTGGCCAACGACGCGACCAAGGACGAAATCGCCGCCGCCGTTGAAGAGCTGTTCAAGGTCAAGGTCACGAAGGTCAACACCATCGTCACCAAGGGCAAGACCAAGCGCTTCCGTGGCATCGTCGGGCGTCGCAACGACGTCAAAAAAGCGATCGTGACCCTGGCCGACGGCCAGTCGATCGACATCACGACGGGGCTCTAATCAGATGGCCTTGAAGCACTTTAATCCGACCAGCCCCGGCCAACGCGGCCTGGTGCTGATCGACCGCAGCGAACTTCACAAGGGCAAGCCCGAGAAGAAGCTCGTTGAAGGTCTGACGAAGTCGGGCGGTCGCGGCGGCAATGGCCGTATCGCGGTCCGTTTCCGCGGCGGCGGCGCCAAGCGCCTGTACCGTCTGGTCGACTTCAAGCGTCGTAAGCAAGGCACGGCTTCGGTCGTTCGCCTCGAGTACGATCCGAACCGCACCGCCTTCATCGCCCTGATCAAGTATCAAGCCGATGGCGAGCTGTCGTACATCCTGGCTCCGCAACGCCTGAAGGTTGGTGACGAAGTCGTCACCGGCGAGAAGGTCGACGTGAAGCCGGGCAACGCCTCGCCGCTGCGCACGCTGCCGATCGGCACGATCATCCACAACATCGAGCTGAAGCCCGCCAAGGGTGGTCAGATCGCCCGTTCGGCTGGCGCCTACGCCCAGCTGGTCGGTCGTGACGCCGGCTACGCCCAGATCCGCCTGAACTCGGGCGAACTGCGCATGGTGCTCGATACGTGCATGGCCACCGTCGGCGCCGTTTCGAACCCCGACCATATGAACCAGAACCTCGGCAAGGCCGGTCGTTCGCGTCATATGGGCCGTCGCCCGCACGTCCGCGGCGTCGCCATGAACCCGGTCGACCACCCCCACGGTGGTGGTGAAGGTCGCACCTCGGGCGGCCGTCACCCGGTGACCCCGGCTGGTAAGCCGACCAAGGGCGCCAAGACCCGCGTTAACAAGGCCACGGACAAGTTCATCATCCGTTCGCGCCACAAAGCGAAGAAGGGCCGCTAAGCCATGACCCGCTCCGTCTGGAAAGGCCCGTTTGTCGACGGGTACCTCCTGAAGAAGGCCGACGCCGCACTGTCGTCGGGCCGCAAGGATGTCATCAAGACCTGGTCGCGTCGTTCGACGATCATGCCGCAATTCGTCGGCCTGACCTTCGGCGTCCACAACGGCCAGAAGCACGTCCCGGTCTCCGTGTCGGAAGACATGGTCGGCATGAAGTTCGGCGAGTTCGCGCCCACGCGTAACTTCCCGGGCCACGCTGCCGACAAGAAGGCCAAGAGGAAGTAATCATGGCCAAGCAGAAGCAAGAACGCCGCCTGCCGGCTTCCGAAGCGATGTGCAAGGTGCGCACCCTGCGCACCAGCGCGCGCAAGCTGAACCTGGTCGCTCAGTCCATCCGTGGCCTGAAAGTCCAGCGTGCTCTCAACGAGCTCGAGTTCAGCCACAAGCGCATCGCCCAGGACGTCCGCAAGGCGCTGTACTCGGCGATTTCGAACGCCGAGAACAACCACAACCTCGACATCGACTCGCTGGTCGTCGCCGAGGCCTATGTGGGCAAGAACCTGATCATGAAGCGTTTCTCGCCCCGCGCTCGCGGTCGCGCGACGCGCGTTGAGAAGCCGTTCTCCGAGATCACGATCGTGGTCCGCGAACTGGGTGAGGCCGCCTAATGGGTCAGAAAGTCAATCCGGTCGGGCTGCGGCTCGGCGTGAACCGCACCTGGGACAGCCGTTGGTTCGCCGACGGCGCCCAGTACGGCAAGATGCTGCACCAGGACCTCGCGGTCCGGGCCGCCCTGAAGAAGCGCCTGTACCAAGCTGGTGTCTCGCGCATCATCATCGAGCGTCCGCACAAGAAGTGCCGCATCACGATCTATGCCGCCCGTCCGGGCGTCATCATCGGCAAGAAGGGCGCTGACATCGACAAGCTCCGCAAGGACCTGTCGATCCAGACCGAAGGCGAAGTCCACCTGAACATCGTCGAGATCCGCAAGCCGGAAACCGACGCTCAGCTGGTGGCCGAGTCGATCGCTCAACAACTCGAGCGTCGTATCGCCTTCCGCCGCGCCATGAAGCGTTCGATCCAGTCGGCCGTGCGTCTCGGCGCAAAGGGCATCCGGATCAACGTCTCGGGCCGTCTGGGCGGCGCTGAAATCGCTCGTATGGAGTGGTATCGCGAAGGTCGCGTGCCGCTGCACACGCTGCGCGCCGACATCGACTTTGGCTTCGCTGAAGCCAAGACCACCTACGGCATCATCGGCGTGAAGACCTGGATCTTCAAGGGCGAGGTGCTGGAGCATGATCCGATGGCGCTCGACAAGCGTCTCGCCACCGAGTCCGGTCCTGCCGGCGAAGGTGGTGGCCGTGAGCGCGGCGACCGTCCCGACCGGGGCGACCGTCGTGACCGTCGCGATCGCGCCTAAGGATTAGATCGCCATGCTGTCTCCGAAAAAGACCAAATTCCGCAAGCAGTTCAAGGGCCGCATCCACGGCACTTCGAAGGGCGGCACCCTGCTGAACTTCGGTTCGTACGGCCTGAAGGCCGTCGAGCCGGAGCGCATCACGGCCCGTCAGATCGAAGCCGCCCGTCGCGCCATCACCCGCCAGATGAAGCGTCAAGGCCGCGTCTGGATCCGTATCTTCCCGGACGTGCCGGTCACCGGCAAGCCGGCGGAAGTCCGGATGGGTAAGGGTAAGGGCGCCGTGGATTACTGGGCCGCTCGCGTGGCTCCGGGCCGCATCATGTTCGAAATCGACGGCGTGCCGGACGATATCGCGCGTGAAGCTCTCCGCCTGGGCGCCGCCAAGCTGCCGATCCGCACCCGTGTTGTCACCCGCATCGATGCGGGCGTGGCTCAGGAAGCATGATCATGAAAATCGCTGACATCCGGGGCCTGACCCCCGACCAGCTGGCCGACACCCTGATCAGCCTGAAGAAAGAGCAGTTCAACCTGCGCTTCCAGGCCGCGACGGGCCAGGTCGAGAAGACCCACCGCGTCAACGAGATCCGCAAGGATATCGCGCGGATCAAGACCGTGCTGCGCGCCAAGGCCGCGGCTTAAGGAGAACGATATGCCCAAGCGTATCCTCGAAGGGGTGGTCGTCTCCGATAAGGGCGACAAGACCGTGGTGGTGAAGGTCGAACGGACCATCGTTCACCCGGTTCTTAAGAAGATCGTGCGTCAGTCCAAAAAGTACCACGCGCACGACGAATCCAACGCGTACAAGGCCGGCGAAGCAATTCGCATCGTCGAGTGCGCTCCGAAGTCCAAGCTGAAGACCTGGGAAGTGCTTCCCAAGGCTTCGGCTTAATCTGGAAGGTTTAGACCATGATCCAGATGCAAACTAACCTGGAAGTTGCCGATAACTCTGGCGCTCGCCGGGTCATGTGCATCAAGGTGTTGGGCGGCGCAGGCCGTCGCTACGCCAGCGTTGGCGACGTCATCGTCGTCTCCGTCAAGGAAGCCATCCCGCGTGGCCGCGTGAAGAAGGGTGACGTGCTTCGCGCCGTCGTCGTTCGCGTTAATCAAAATCTGAAGCGCAAGGATGGCTCGGTCATCCGCTTCGATAAGAACGCCGCGGTCATCGTGAACAAGGCGAGCGAGCCGGTCGGCACGCGGATCTTCGGCCCGGTTCCCCGTGAACTGCGCGCCAAGAACCACATGAAGATCATCTCCCTCGCTCCGGAGGTGCTGTAATGGCTGCTAAGATCAAGAAGGGCGACCGCGTCGTCGTTCTGGCCGGCAAGGACAAGGGCAAGCAAGGCGCTGTGACCCAAGTCCTTCCCAAGGACAACCGCGTTGTCGTGGAAGGCGTGAACCTGGTTTCGCGTCACACCAAGGCCACCCAAGCCGACCCGCAAGGCGGCATCAAGCAAAAGGAAGCCGCGCTGCACGTCTCGAACGTCGCCATCGTGGACTCCAACGGCAAGCCCACCCGCGTCGGCTTCAAGATCGAAGGCGACAAGAAGGTGCGCGTCGCCAAGACGACCGGCGAGGTGATCAATGGCTGATCAAGCTTACGAGCCCCGGCTGAAGACCGTTTATCGCGAGCGCATCCGCGCCGCGATGAAGGAGCAGTTCGGCTACACCAACGAGATGCAGATCCCCAAGCTGGACAAGATCGTCCTGAACATGGGTATCGGCGAGGCTGTGGCTGACTCCAAGAAGGCCCAGACCGCTCTGAAGGACCTGCAAGCGATCGCCGGCCAAAAGCCCGTCGCGACCAAGGCCCGCAAGTCGATCGCCGGCTTCAAGCTGCGCGAAGGCATGGTGGTCGGTGGCAAGGTCACCCTCCGCAAGGACCGGATGTACGAGTTCCTGGACCGCCTGGTCACGATCGCGCTGCCGCGCGTGAAGGACTTCCGTGGTCTGAACGGCAAGAGCTTCGACGGCCGTGGCAACTACGCCATGGGCCTGAAGGAGCACCTGGTGTTCCCGGAAATCAACTATGACCAGATCGAGCAGATCTGGGGCATGGACATCATCGTCTGCACCACTGCGAATACCGACCAGGAAGCCAAGGCTCTCCTGAAGGAATTCCAGTTCCCGTTCACGAATTAAGAGCGGGCAGGGAAAAGCACCATGGCAAAGAAAAGCGCCGTCAACCGCAATGAAGCGGTCAAGGCCCTCGTCAAGAAGTTCGCCGAAAAGCGCGCCGCCCTGAAGGCGACCGCCAACGACGAAAGCCTGCCGCTCGAGGAACGCTTCGAGGCTCGCCTCAAGCTCGCCAAGCTGCCCCGCAGCAGCTCGGCGATCCGCATCCGCAACCGCTGCGAAGTCACGGGCCGTCCGCGCGCCTACTACCGCAAGCTGAAGATGAGCCGTATCGCGCTCCGCGAACTGGGTTCGCAGGGTCAGATCCCCGGCCTCGTCAAGTCGAGCTGGTAAGGACGATCAGATGTCGATGAACGATCCCCTGAGCGACCTGATCGCTCGCATCAAGAACGCCGCCACGCGCAAGCGCAACAAGGTCTCGACGCCGGCTTCCAAGCTGCGCGCCCGCGTCCTCGACGTGCTCGCCGATGAAGGCTACATCCGCGGCTACTCGCTGATCGAGAAGCCCGGTGCGTTCCCCGAATTCGAGATCGAGCTCAAGTACTTTGACGGTGAGCCCGTGATCGCCGAAATCAGCCGCGTGTCCAAGCCTGGCCGTCGCGTCTATTCGTCGATCAAGGACCTGAAGCCGATCAAGAACGGCCTGGGCATCTCGATCCTTTCGACGCCGAAGGGCGTCATGTCGGACACCGCTGCACGCGACGCTAACGTCGGCGGCGAAGTCCTCTGCCGCGTCTACTAGGCGCGGGAGGGAAAGAGCATGTCACGTATCGGTAAGAAAGCCGTCGCAATCCCCTCGGGCGTGCAAGTCACGCTCTCGGGTCAGACGGTCACGGTGAAGGGCCCCAAGGGTCAGTTGTCGTGGACCATCGCCGACGAAGTCGAAGTCAAGCAAGAGGGCGCTGAGCTCCTGCTGGCTCCGCGCGTCGACACGAAGCGCGCCAAGGGCATGTGGGGTCTCTCCCGCACGCTGGTCGCCAACATGGTGCACGGTGTCACCGCCGGGTTCGAGGAAAGCCTCGAACTGGTCGGTGTTGGTTACCGCGCGGCCCTGAAGGGCACCGCCCTGAGCCTCCAGCTCGGTTTCAGCCACGACGTGGACGTTGAGGCTCCGGCCGGCGTCACCTTCGCTGTGCCGAAGCAGACCGAAATCAAGATCGCCGGCATTGATAAGCAGGTGGTCGGCGAGATTGCCGCGAAGATCCGCCGCATTCGTCCGCCCGAGCCGTACAAAGGCAAGGGTGTGCGTTATGCTGGCGAGAAGGTTCGCCGCAAGGAAGGCAAGAAGAAGTAAGCCATGGCGCTCTCTCCTCGTGAATCGGCGGCCAAGCGTGCGCAGCGCACGCGTACCCGCCTCAAGAGCCTCGCCAACGGTCGTCCGCGTCTGTCGGTCTTCCGTTCGTCGAAGAACATCTACGCCCAGATCATCGATGATGAACGCGGCGTGACGCTGGCCTCGGCTTCCACTCTGGAAGCCGAAGGCAAGGGCGCGGACAAGGATGCCGCCGCCGCCGTGGGCAAGCTCGTCGCCGAGCGCGCCATTGAAAAGGGCGTCAAGGACGTCGTTTTCGATCGTGGTGGTTACATCTTCCACGGCCGGGTGAAAGCCCTGGCCGACGCCGCGCGCGAAGCCGGCCTGAACTTCTAAGGGAACAGAAATGGCTCGTGGTGAACAACAGCGCGGTGAAGGCGGTCAACGCCGTGACCGTCGCGACCGCAACGCCCCCGAAGAGCGGGTCGACAGCGACATCGTCGAAAAGCTCGTCCACATCAACCGCGTCGCCGCCACCGTGAAGGGTGGCCGTCGCTTCAGCTTCGCTGCTCTGATGGTCGTTGGCGACCAAAAGGGCCGCGTCGGCTTCGGTCATGGCAAGGCGCGTGAAGTGCCGGAAGCCATCCGCAAGGCGACCGAAGAAGCCAAGAAGACGATGATCCGCGTCCCGCTGCGCGAATCCCGCACCCTGCACCACGACGGCGCTGGCCGTTGGGGCGCTGGCAAGGTGATGATGCGCTCGGCGCCTCCCGGCACCGGCGTCATCGCCGGCGGTCCGATGCGCGCGGTTCTCGAAACCCTGGGCGTCCAGGACGTCGTGGCCAAGTCGACGGGTTCCTCGAACCCGTACAACATGGTTCGCGCCACGTTCGAGGCCCTGAAGGTCCAGTCGTCGCCCCGCCAGATCGCCGCCAAGCGCGGCAAGAAGGTTGGCGACATCCTCGGCCGTCGCGCCGACGGCGCTTCGTCGCCGGAAGCCATCGAGGGCTAAGTCATGGCTGAAGCTAAGCAAGTCACGGTCCGCCAAACGGGCAGCCCGATCCGTCGTGAAAAGGACCAGCGCGCCACGCTCGCCGGTCTGGGTCTCAACAAGCTGGGCCGTACGTCCACGCTGGAAGACACCCCGTCGGTCCGCGGCATGATCCGCAAGGTCGCGCACCTGCTGGAAATCGTCGAGTAGTCCGCTACGCGACGACGGAATACGCCACCCCGGAGCAATCCGGGGTGGTTTTCGTTTGGAATCTCATTTCGTCATTGAGTTCTCTGGCGTTTTAGGGTTTTAAGCGCGCTCTGATTTTTTAAAGCCGAGTCTGGCCATTGGCTGGGCGCAGATCTCCAAGGAGAGGCACATATGACCAAGCTGAATGAACTGGCTCCCCGCGAAGGCTCGACCAAGGGCCGCATGCGCGTTGGCCGTGGTCCGGGTTCGGGCAAGGGCAAGACCGCCGGTCGCGGTGTGAAGGGCCAGAAGGCGCGCTCGGGCGTCGCCATCGCCGGCTTCGAAGGCGGCCAGATGCCGCTGCACATGCGTATGCCTAAGCGCGGCTTCAACAACCCCTTCCGCCTGGACTTCGCTGAAGTGAACCTGTGGCGTCTGGAACAAGCCGTCGCCGCTGGCAAGTTCAAGGCCGGCGCCGAGCTGGGCGCTGCCGAACTGGTCGCCGCCGGCGTCATCCGTCGTGAACTCGACGGCGTGAAGCTGCTGGGCAAGGGCGAGATCAAGACCGCCCTGAAGCTGACCGTCTACTCGGCCACGGAAGCCGCCATCAAGGCCGTCGAGGCCGCTGGTGGTTCGGTCACCGTGACCAAGAAGGCCAAGGCTGAAGCCGAAGCCTAAGACCATATGTCATCCCGGTGAGCGCCTGGCGCTCCCGGGACTTCGTTTCCGATCGGGATGACAGAATTAGGGGGCTCGCCGTGACATCACGGCGGGCCTCACCTATTTGTGGCTCAGTAATAGAGTCGTGGGGATCTGAATGGCCTCGGCCGCCGAACAACTCGCAGCCAATATGAATTTCGCGTCGTTCCAAAAGGCGACCGAACTTCACAAGCGCATCTGGTTCACGATCATCGCTCTGGTCGTCTACCGCCTGGGCACCTACGTGCCGATCCCCGGTATTGATCCGGCCGCGTTCTCGCGCCTGTTCAGCGGCAACGCCGAGGGCATCCTCGGCATGTTCAACACGTTCTCGGGCGGCGCCGTGCAGCGCATGGCCATCTTCTCGCTGAACGTGATGCCCTACATCAGCGCCTCGATCATCGTGCAGCTGATGGGCTCGGTGTATCCGCCGTGGGAGAAGCTGAAGAAGGAAGGCGGGGAGGCGGGGCGCAAGACCCTCAACCAGTACACCCGCTACCTGGCCGTGGTTCTGGCTGTCGTGCAGTCGGCCTCGATCGCCATCGGCCTTAGCGCCCAGCCCGGCCTGGTGGCCGGCGGCGTCGGCCCGGTGTTCTTCGTCGTCTCGACCGTCGTGGCCCTGACGGGCGGCACCCTGTTCCTGATGTGGCTGGGTGAGCAGATCACCAGCCGCGGCGTCGGCAACGGCGTGTCGCTGATCATCTTCGCCGGCATCGTGGCCCACCTTCCGATGAGCCTGGGCCAGCTGCTGGTCCAGTCGCAGACCTCGGGCAACTACACGCCGTTGTTCCTGATCCTGATCGGGGCCGTGGCCGCCATCCTGGCCATCGTGTTCATGGAGCGCTCGCAGCGCCGCCTGCTGGTCCACTATCCCAAGCGCCAGCAGGGCAACCGCATGGTCGGCGGCGAAAGCTCGTTCATGCCGCTGAAGATCAACACCGCGGGCGTCATCCCGCCGATCTTCGCTTCGTCCCTGCTGCTGCTGCCGACGACGGCCCTGCAGTTCATCAACGCGGCCAACCTGCCGTCCTGGGCCCAGTGGCTGCCGGGCGTGGTCGGCGCGCTGCAGCACGGCCACCCGGCGTTCCTGATCTTCTACACTCTGCTGATCATCTTCTTCTCGTTCTTCTACACCTCGGTGGTGTTCAATCCCGAGGAGACGGCCGAGAACCTGCGCAAGTACGGCGGCTTCCTGCCGGGCATCCGTCCGGGCAAGCGCACGGCCGAGTACCTGGACTATGTGCTGACCCGTCTGACGGTGATCGGCGCGGCCTATATCGCGGCCGTCTGCGTGGCGCCGGAACTGGTGATGATGGCGGTGAAGTCGAACCAGTTCGCCCTGGGCGGCACCTCGATCCTGATCGTCGTGACGGTGACCATGGACACCGTGGCGCAGATCCAGTCGCACCTGCTGGCCCACCAGTACGAGGGCCTGATCAAGAAGTCGAAGCTGCGCGGCGGTCGTAACCGCTAAGCTGGCTCTCAGTTTAAATAGAAGCGCGGAAGCCGGTTTGTCACAAAACCGGCTTCCGTTTTTTTCCGGCGCAATCTAGGTCTTCTGCGGGAGACAGAGCAGGCTGAAGACCTGCCAACGCGCGAAGGGGCTTAAATGAACTTGATCCTGTTCGGTCCGCCGGCGGCGGGGAAGGGCACTCAGGCCAAGCGCCTGGTCACCGAGCGTGGCATGGTCCAGCTCTCGACCGGCGACATGCTGCGGGCCGCCATCGCCTCGGGTTCGGAGCTCGGCCAGAAGGTCAAGGGCGTGCTGGACCGCGGCGAGCTGGTCACCGACGAGATCGTCATCGCCCTGATCGAAGATCGACTGCCTGAGGCCGAAGCGGCCGGCGGCGCGATCTTCGACGGTTTCCCGCGCACGGTCGCCCAGGCCGAAGCTCTGGATAAGATGTTGGCGGCGCGTGGACAGAAGATCGACTCTGTTCTCCGACTCAAGGTAGACGAGCCAGCCCTGATTGAGCGGATCAAGAAGCGATTCGAAGAACAGGGACGGCCAGACGACAATCCCGAAGTCTTCGTGAATCGTTTGGCTCAGTACAATGCCCAGACCGCGCCGCTGCTGCCTTACTATGAAGGGCAGGGGAAGCTCACGGAACTGGACGGAATGGGTTCGGTCGAAGCCGTCGCCAGTTCCATCGACAACGCCTTGAGCGTCGTCGCTTAAAGAAGCCCTGATTCACTGGATGTCCGGTGGATTCAGTTGTTGACGGAAGCGAAACGATCCCTATAACGGGGCGCTTCCGCGAAAGGGCGCGATCCGTGCGCGCCGGTCTTGGTCCCTGACCGAGCCGGGCGCGCCGTTCGCGTCTTTAGTGCGTGACTAGGAGAACATTAGACGTGGCCCGTATCGCAGGCGTCAACATCCCGACGAACAAGCGCGTTCTGATCGCGCTTCAGTACATTCACGGCATTGGCCAACGGTCGGCCCGTGAAATCATCACCAAGGTGGGCATCGAGGATGCGCGTCGGGTCAATCAACTGACCGACGCCGAAGTCCTGGCGATCCGCGAAACGATCGACCGCGACTATACCGTCGAGGGCGATCTGCGCCGCGAGAACTCGATGAACATCAAGCGTCTGATGGACCTGGCCTGCTATCGCGGTCTGCGTCACCGTAAGGGCCTGCCGGTCCGCGGTCAGCGCACCCACACGAACGCTCGTACCCGCAAGGGTCCGGCCAAGCCGATCGCCGGCAAGAAGAAATAAGGTAGCCTGACGATGGCCAAGGAACCGGGTCGCGTTAAAAAGCGCGAACGTAAGAACATCACCTCGGGCGTGGCGCATGTGAACGCCTCGTTCAACAACACCATGATCACCATCACGGATGCTCAGGGCAACACGATCTCGTGGTCCTCGGCTGGCATGATGGGCTTCAAGGGCTCGCGCAAGTCGACCCCGTACGCCGCTCAGATGGCCGCCGAAGACGCGGGCAAGAAGGCTGCGGAACACGGCGTGAAGACCCTGGAAGTCAACGTCTCGGGTCCGGGTTCGGGCCGTGAGTCGGCCCTGCGCGCCCTCCAGGCCGCGGGCATGACCATCACGACCATCCGCGACGTCACGCCGATCCCGCACAACGGCTGCCGTCCGCCCAAGCGTCGTCGCGTCTAGTACTTTTTAGACACCAATCTTCCTTCGCCGGCTGCGCAAAACGCGGCCGGCGAGCCGCGTTCAAGGGACCCGACCACGTGATCGAAAGAAACTGGAACGAGCTGATCCGTCCTGAGAAGCCGCAGATCGAAACCGGCGCCGATGCGACCCGCAAGGCCCGGATCGTCGCCGAGCCGCTCGAGCGCGGTTTCGGTGTGACGCTCGGCAACGCCCTGCGTCGCGTTCTGCTCTCGTCGCTGCAAGGCGCCGCCGTCACCGCCATCCAGATCGATGGCGTGGTGCACGAATTCTCCTCGCTCGAAGGCGTCCGTGAAGACGTCGTCGACATCGTTCTGAACATCAAGCAGCTGGCCGTTCGGATGCACGCCGAAGGCCCGAAGCGCATGACCCTGCGCGCCACGGGCCCCGGCCCGGTGACCGCTGGTCAGATCGAAACCCCGGCCGACATCGAGATCCTGAACCCCGACCACGTGCTGTGCACGCTGGACGACGGCGCTTCGGTGCGCATGGAGTTCACGGTCAACAACGGCAAGGGCTACGTCCCGGCCGACCGCAACCGTCCGGAAGACGCGCCGATCGGCCTCATCGCCGTCGACGCCCTGTACTCGCCGGTCAAGCGCGTCGCCTATCGCGTCGAGCCGACCCGTCAAGGCCAGTCGCTGGACTATGACAAGCTGGTCCTGGAAGTGGAAACCAACGGCGCCGTCACTCCGGTGGACGCCGTGGCCTACGCCGCCCGGATCCTGCAGGACCAACTGCAGATCTTCATCACCTTCGAGGAACCGAAGGCCAAGTCGGCCGACGAGTCCAAGCCGGAACTGCCGTTCAACCCGGCCCTGCTGAAGAAGGTTGACGAGCTGGAACTGTCGGTCCGTTCGGCCAACTGCCTGAAGAACGACAACATCGTCTACATCGGCGACCTGATCCAGAAGACCGAAGCCGAGATGCTCCGCACCCCGAACTTCGGCCGCAAGTCGCTGAACGAGATCAAGGAAGTTCTCGCCGGCATGGGCCTGCACCTCGGCATGGACGTGCCGAACTGGCCGCCGGAGAACATCGAAGACCTGGCCAAGAAGTTCGAAGACCAAATCTAAGAACCTCTTCGCTACCGCGCTAAATCCGGGCCGCTTCCCTCCATTCTTCGGAAAAAGGGGGAAGCGGCCTGGGCCTTTTGAAGCCGCTCACGCGGTCGAGGGCCCCGGCGCTTCGCTCTGACCCGGTCGGGAATGACCAGGATTGGTGACAATCAGGCGCTCACACGTTTTGCGCCGCTCGGGCTCGATGCCCAGGAGATAGAAAATGCGTCACGGTAAGGCTCACCGTAAACTCGGCCGTACTTCGGCTCACCGCATCGCCATGTTCGCGAACATGTCGGCCTCGCTGATCAAGCACGAGCAGATCGTCACCACCCTGCCGAAGGCCAAGGAACTGCGTCCGATCGTCGAAAAGCTGGTCACCCTGGCCAAGCGCGGCGACCTGCACGCTCGTCGTCAGGCCATCAGCTCGGTTCGCGACGTCGAACAAGTCGGCAAGCTGTTCGCGGTCCTCGGCCCGCGCTACAAGGACCGTCAGGGCGGCTACATCCGCGTCCTGAAGGCCGGCTTCCGCTACGGCGACAACGCCCCGATGGCCGTCATCGAGTTCGTCGACCGCGACGTCTCGGAAAAGGGCAAGGACTCGGGTCCGGTCTACGTCAACGACGCCGAAGACTAAGATTTTTCAGCGCTAGCTGAACGCGAAGGCCCCGGAGCAATCCGGGGCCTTTTTCGTTGGGCGCTGCTGAGGCGGAGCCGCCTAGCCCTTCGGCGTCACCGGCCGGGCGGGATTGCCGACCATCGTCGCTCCAGCGGCCACGTCCCGCGTCACCACAGCCCCGGCGCCGATCACGGCGTCGTCGCCGATGGTCACGCCGGGCAGGATGATCGCGCCGCCGCCGATCCAGACATTGGCGCCGATATGGATCGGCTTGCCGGACTCCTGGCCCGTGCGGCGCAGGGCCGGATCGCGCGGATGGTCGGCGGTCAGGATCTGCACGCCCGGGCCGATGGCCGTGGCCGCGCCGATCGTCACCTCGACCACGTCGAGGATCACGCAGTTGAAGTTCATGAACACGCCGTCGCCCAGGCGGATGTTGTAGCCATAGTCGACGAAGAACGGCGCGCGGATGGCCACGTTCTCGCCGACCGCGCCCAGGCCCTGGGCCAGCAGCAGCGGGCGCTCGTCCAGGCCCGAGGCGTTATAGCGGTCCATCCAGGACTGGGCGGCGCGCTGGTCGGCCTGTAGCTCGGCGTCGACGGTATAGAGCTCGCCGGCCAGCATCCGTTGCTTCTGGGTCTTCACGCCTACTCCTTGGTCAAGTCTTGGCGGCGGAACAGCACGACCGCGCCCGCCGCGAGGGCCGCGATCCACACCAGCAACACCGCCAGGGCGGGGCCGGCCGAACCGCTGGCCTGGCCCAGCTGCGACGGATCCAGCAGCGCCGCGCGCAGCAGGTCGGCGTCATAGGCCGGGTTGGCCAGCAGCTTCCAGCTGCCCGGCGGCTCCATGGCGCGCAGGACGTTGGCCAGCATGCCCTCGATGAACCGCAGGCCCAGGCACGCAATGACCACGCCCATGGTCGAGCGCGTCAGCACCCCGACGCAGGCGGCCAGGGCGGCGATGGTCATGGCCTCCAGCCAGGTGATGGCCACGACGCCGATCAGGTCGAACAGGTTGCGGCCGAACATCGACAGGGTCAGCCCCCGCTGGCTGATCGCCGAGCCGAGGATGGCCGCTACGGCCGACAGCACGGCGGTCAGGGCCAGGCTCCAGAAGATCGCCTCGCCGACCACGACCAGCTTGGCCAGCAGCAGGTTCTGGCGCGTGTTGCGCGGGGTCAGCAGCCGCCAGGTCTCCCAGCGGTAGTCGCCGGCCAGGATGGCCGCGGCGCCGATCATCAGGAACAGGGCCCCAAAGGTCCCGGCGCCGCCGGCCACGGCCTTGATGACCTGGTCCAGCAGGCCGACCGTCATGCCCGGCATCGGCTTCTTGATCATGTAGCGCAGGAAGAGGTCGCCGCCGATATTGATCATGAAGCCCACGATCGGCGCGAAGCAGAAGCCCCAGAAGAGGGTCGAACGGTCGCGCAGCAGGCGGAAGCGTTCGGCGGCGATGGCGTCGGCGAGCATCAGGCGGCCCCTTCAGTCTCGAGAGTCCGGAGGTAGACGCCTTCCAGGTCGGCGTCGCGCCAGCGGGCCTCGGTGATCTCGACCCCGGCCTCGACCAGGGCGCGGATCAGGGCGGGGGTGTCCTCGCGGCGGATGTCGGCCAGGACCGCGTCGGTCCCGTCGGCCGCGCCCTTGGCGCCCAGCACGCTCAGCACCTGGGCGATTGGCGAGGTGGTGGTGATGCGCAGGCGGGCCTCGCCGGCGGTCAGCTCGGCCACGCCGCCCTCGGCCACGACCTTGCCCTTGGAGAGGATGGCCACGCGCTCGCAGACGCGGCGGACCTCGTCCAGCTGGTGGCTGGCCAGGATGACGGTGACGCCCTCGCGCTTGGCCAGGTCGACGATCAGGGCGCGGATTTCCTGGATGCCGGCCGGGTCCATGCCGCTGGTCGGTTCGTCCAGGATGACGAGTTCGGGCTTGGTGAAGAAGGCGGCCGCCAGGCCCAGGCGCTGCTTCATGCCGACCGAATAGCCGGCGGTCGAGCGGTCGGCGGCGTGGGCGATGCCGACGCGTTCCAGCCAGCCGTCGATGTCGGCGTTCTTGGCGCCGCTCTCCAGGGCCAGCATCTTCAGGGTGTCGCGGCCGGTCAGATAGGCCGGATAGCGCGGCGTCTCGATCATCGCGCCGATCTTGCGCAGGGCGGTGATGTCGCCGGGCGCGGCGCCGGACAGCCGCACCGAGCCCGTGGTGGGGCGCACGAGGCCCAGGGCGATGCGGAACAGGGTGCTCTTGCCCGCGCCGTTGGGGCCCAGCACCCCGAACACGCCGCCGGCCGGAATGGCGATGGAGAAGTCGTCGAGGGCGCACACCGCCCCGTAGGTCTTGGTGAGGCGGTCGGCCTCGAGGGCGATCGACATGCGGCTGCTTCCGGGCGCCGAGGCGACTCGGCAGGCGAGGGGACTATGGCGAGGCCGCAGGTCCCCGCCAAGTTAAGAGCCGGTCATGCGGGTCTTGTCACACCCCTGTAACCTCGGGCGATGATCACGGGCGAAAGTCTCCGTTGCGTATGAGCCCGTCGATGTCCGCCTTCCGCCTGCTGTGCCTTGTCCTGACGCTGGCGATCGGCACCGCCGCTCAGGCGCGCGAGAAGGCGCCGCACCTGACGATCCTGGTGTCGATGGACGGCTTCCGCGCCGACTACCTGGATCGCGGCGTGACGCCGAACCTGAAGGCCCTGGCCGACGACGGCGCGCGCGGGGCGATGCGGCCCTCGTTCCCCAGCCTGACCTATCCGAACCACTACACCCTGGTGACCGGCAGGCGCCCGGACCGCAACGGCGTGGTCGGCAACGAGATGGAGGACGCCGAGATCGGCGGCCCCAAGTTCACCATGACCGGCGCGACCATGACCGACCCGCGCTGGTGGAGCCAGGCCAAGCCGTTCTGGGTGTCGGCCGAGCAACAGGGCAGGAAGACCGCCGCCATGTTCTGGCCGGGCTCGGAGACGGCGATCGACGGCGTCCGCCCCAGTCACTGGATGAAGTACCAGCACGACCTGCCGTACGACGCGCGGATCGACCAGCTCTTCGCCTGGATGGACAGCGCCGACGGCCCGCCGCTGGCCTTCGCCACCCTCTATTTCGACGCCGCCGACACCGAAGGCCACCACTACGGCCCGGACTCGCCGGAGCTGACCGCGGCCCTGGTCGAACTGGACCGCTGCATCGGCCGCCTGGTCGAGGGGCTGAAGGCGCGCGGGCGGTTCGAGGCCACCGACCTCGTCATCGTCGCCGACCACGGCATGGCCGCGTTGCCGGCCGCCAATCGCGTGGTGCTGGACGACCTGATCGAGGTCTCGAAGATCCACCTGGTCGCCAAGGGCGCGGTGACCAGCTTCTCAGCCGCGCCCGGCCAGGAGAAGGCGGTCGAGGCGGCGTTCCTCAAGGCCGCGCCGCCGCACCTGACCTGCTGGAAGAAGGCCAAGATCCCGGCCCGCTTCCATTACGGCCGCAACAAGCGGGTGCCAGCCATCGTCTGCTTGTCGGAGATCGGCTGGTACACCACGACCCTCGAAGCCAAGGCCAAGCCCGGCAAGTGGGACGGCAAGGACGGCGGGGCGCACGGTTTCGACCCCTACGACCCAGCCATGCGCGCCGTGTTCGTGGCCCACGGGCCGTCGTTCAAGCCGGGCGTGGTCCTGCCGCTGTTCGACAATGTCGATGTCTATCCGCTGCTGGCCAAGGTCACCGCCGTGAAGCCCGAGAAGGGCGACGGTTCGCTGAGGATCGTCGGCCAGGCCCTGCGCTAGCCGTTGCGGGTGGCGTAGAGCGAGATCGACCCCGTCGGGGTGGCGATGCGGTCCAACTCGGTCACCGCCGTCAGGCCGCACGTGCGCATTAGGCCGGGCAGGGAGCCGACGGCGTTGAACTCGGTGCGCTCGAAGCCGTCGAAGGCTTGGACCATGCGGAACAACAGCCGCATCAGTCCGCGCTGGCGGCTATAGTCGGCGATTAGCACGCGCGCGCCAGGGCGGGCGGTGCGGGACATGGCACGCAGGATCGCGTCCTTCACCACCACATCGCACTGGTGCAGCACCAGGCTGGAGATCACCGCGTCGGCGACGCCGGCTCCGACCAGGGCGTCGGCCTGATCGCCCAGGCCCTGGCGCCAGTCGATCTCGACGCCCGCGCGCTGGGCCTTGGCGCGGGCGATGGCCAGCACGGCCGGATCCGGATCGATGCCGATCACCCGTGCGCCCGGCCGAGCTTTCTTGATGGCGATAGCCTGCGAGCCGGTGCCGCAGCCGATGTCGACGATCAGCTCGCCGTCGCGCGGATCCAGGGCCGACAATAGGGCGGCGCGCCAACGGCGTTCCCGGCTGACCAGCGACAGCACCAGATCGTAGAGACCGGTCAGTTCGGGACGGCCCAGGGCGGGCACGTATTGGGCTTGTGGCGTCATGCGAGGTCCTCCAGACCTTCAACATGACCGACCTCCAAGGCGGGGGTCTTGGACCGAACGCTAGCGGGAGGCGCGATGAGCGCGTGGTCCGGACGGATCTGGATCGGCCGGGACTGGTGGGGCTTCGAGGGCGTCAGCGGCGACTCGCGGCCTCATGCTCACCTGTGCGCCCAGGTCGTCGCCGCCCTTGACGGCGTGGCGCGGGTCGAGACCGAGGCCGGCGTCGTCGAGGCGCCGGTGATCGCCATCCCGCCTGGCGTGCGCCATCGGCTGCTCGGCGCGGACGGGCCGCTGCGGGCGATCTATCCCAGGCCGCTGGGCCGTCTGGCGCGCCACTGGCGGATCGCCGGCGAGGTCGCCACGCGGCCAGACTGGGCGGCGCTTCTGACCCAGGGCGATCTCGCCGCCACCCTCGACGCCGAGGCGGCGCTGGGGGAGGCCCAGCCGATCGATCCGCGCCTGCGCCTGGCGCTCGACGCACTGGACGGTGAGCTGGGCCTGGCGGACCTCGCCCGGCGGGCGGGTCTTTCGACCGCGCGCCTGCGGACCCTGGCCCAGACCGAACTGGGCGCGCCCTTGGCTCATTGGCGGCTGTGGCGGCGGCTGGAGCTGGCGATGCTAAGCCTGCGCGCCGGCGAAACCCTGGCGTCGGCCGCCGCCGAAGCGGGCTTCGTCGACCAGTCGCACCTCAACCGCGCCATGCGCCGCTTCTTCGGTGTCACGCCGCTGACCGCCGCCCAGTTGCGGGGATAACGATGGTTGCCAAGATAGTTTCGATATGCGTTAAATATTGTCGAAACTGGTAGGGATCATTCCGATGTCCGAACAACGTCCGGGTCTGGCCGCCTCTCTGATCTATCGCGACCCCAGGGCCGCCATCGCCTGGCTGGAAACGGCGATGGGCTTCGAGCTGACCTTCCTGATCGAGAACCCAGACGGCAGCGTCGGCCACTCGCAGATGAGCTTTGGCCCCTCGACCGTGATGATCGGCAACGAGTGGAGCGAGCTTCACGCCAGCCCCCTGTCGGTGGGCGGCAAGAACACCCAGGCGATCCACGTCTATATCGACGGCGATGTCGACGCCCATTGCGAGCGGGCGCGGGCGGCGGGGGCGAAGATCCTGGAGGAGCCGGCGACGCAGTTCTATGGCGACCGCACTTATCGCTGCAGTGACCCGGAGGGGCACATCTGGACCGTGGCGGCCACGGTCGAGACCGTGTCGGTCGCGGACATGGAGGCCCGCAGCGGCCTGACCTTCAAGGTCGGGGCCGAATGATCTCGCCGGACGATTTTCGCCGGCTGGCGCTTGCCATGCCCCAGGCGATCGAGAGTTCGCACATGGGCACGGTCGACTTCCGGTGCGGCAAGATCTTCGCGACCCTGGGCAATCCCGACGCCGACTGGGCGATGGTCAAGCTGACGCCGGACCAGCAGGAGATGCGCGTCGCCGCCGAGCCGGAGGTCTTCGTCCCCGTGCCCGGCGGCTGGGGGAAGGGCGGGGCGACCCGCCTGCGCCTAGCCGCTTGCGACGAGGCCACGGTGCTGGGCGCGTTGACCGACGCCTGGCGCAACGTCGCGCCGAAGAAGCTGCTGTGAGCGAGGCCCTCGACCGGACCCTGGCGGCGCTGGCCGACCCGAACCGCCGGCGTACGGTCGACCTGCTGCGCGAACGCCCGCGCCGGGCCGGTGAGCTGGCTGAGAGCCTGGGCCTGACGCCTCCTGCGATGAGCAGACACCTGCGGGCCCTGCGTCAGTCCGGCCTCGTCGAGGAGAGCCATCCGGAGTTCGACGCCCGCGTCCGCGTCTACCGCCTGCGGTCCGAGCCGATGGATCAGCTGAAGGCCTGGCTGGAAGCGGCTGAAGACCACTGGGTCGACCAGCTCTCGGCCCTGAAGGCGCACGTCGAGGGCAAGGCGAAGTGAGTTCGAAGATCCTGGTCGCCCTGCGCATCGCCGCCCCGCCCGAGGTGGTGTTCGACGCCTTCACCGATGACATCGCCCTGTGGTGGCGGCCCAATACCCTGTTCTCGTTCACGCCGCGCTCGCCCGGCGTCATGGCTTTCGAGGACGGCCGGCTGGTCGAGCGCCTGCCGACCGGCAAGGTGTTCGAGGTCGGCAAGGTCAGTGTCTGGGAGCGTGGCCAGCGTCTGGTGTTCGGCTGGCGGCAAGCGGCCTTCGCGTCTGGCATGGACACCGAGGTCGAGGTCCGGTTCGAGCCGGTGGAGACGGGGACCCGCGTCACCGTCGAGCATCGTGGCTGGGACGCCGTGCCGGCCCCGCACGTGGCGCGGCACGGCTTTCCGGATGGCGTCTTCCTGCAACGGCACGGGGAATGGTGGCGGGCGCTGCTGGCGGGTCTTGCGGCCCAAGCGAACAGCGTCCAACTAGGGACCACCGGGGAGGGCGACCAATGAACCAACCGATCACGGGCGTGAAACGCCAGGCCGCCCTCGGCTTCATCTTCGTCACCGCGATCATGGACGTGCTGTCCCTGGGCGTGATGATCCCCGTCCTGCCCAACCTGGTGAAGCAGTTCGGCGGCGGCGACACCGCCGTGGCGGCCGACTGGAACATCCTGTTCGCCACGGTCTGGGGCGTGATGCAGTTCTTCTGCTCGCCGATCCTGGGTTTGATGTCCGACCGCTGGGGCCGCCGGCCGGTGATCCTGACCTCGATCTTCGGCCTGGGCGTCGACTTCCTGTTCATGGCTTTCGCGCCCAGCCTGTGGTGGCTGTTCGTCGGCCGGATCTTCAACGGCATGACGGCAGCTAGCTTCTCGACCGCCTCGGCCTATGTCGCCGACGTCACCACGCCGGAGAACCGCGCCAAGGGTTTCGGCCTGATGGGGGCTGCGTTCGGCGTCGGCTTCACCTTCGGCCCGGCCCTGGGCGGCTGGCTGTGGCAGTTCGATCATCGTGCGCCGTTCCTGGTCTGCGCCGCTCTGGCCCTGTGCAACTGGCTCTACGGCTTCTTCGTCCTGCCGGAGTCGCTGCCGCCCGAGCGTCGCCAGCCGCGCTTCGACTGGAAGAAGGCCAACCCGATCGGCTCGCTGCAGCTGCTACAACGCCATCCGGGCCTGCTGGGCCTGGCCGGCGTCGGCTTCCTGTTCCAGCTGGCCCACAACGTGCTGCCCAGCGTCTTCGTGCTCTATATGGGCTTCCGCTACGGCTGGTCGCCGGCCACCATCGGCCTGACCCTGATGGCCAGCGGCATCTCCAGCATCATCGTCCAGGCCCTGGTCGTGGGCCGAGTGGTCAAGGCGCTGGGCGAGCGCGGGGCGCTGCTGATCGGCCTGTTCTCGGGCTTCGCCGGATTCATGATCTACGCCCTGGCCCCGACCGGGCCGCTCTATCTGTGCGGCTTGCCGCTATTCGCGCTGTCGGGCCTGATCCAGCCGGGCCTGATGGGTCTGATGACCCGCCGGGTCGCCCCGAACGAGCAGGGCCAGCTGCAAGGCGCCAACTCGGCGATGATGGGCATCGCCTCGATCATCGGCCCGCCGCTGTTCCTGTTTCCGTTCGCCTTCGCCGTCCGCCACGACGCGACCCTGCACATGCCGGGCCTGCCGGTGCTGATCGCCGCCTTCCTGATGCTGAGTTCGACGGTCCTGGCCTATGCCAAGGCCCGTCCACTGCCGGCCCCGGAACCGCAAGCGGCCTGACGCCTTAGAGTCGCCCGAAAGCTCGGCTGAGCTGACGGGTAACGTTTAGGAGCCTTTCTTGAAGACCATCCGCGCCCTGCTGCCCGTCGTCGTCCTGCTGGCCGCCTGTTCGAACCCGACCGGGCAGTCCAACGCCCAGTCGGTCGCCAGCGGACCCGTGCCCGACATGCCGCAGCCGACCCGCCGCGTGCCGGCCGACGCGGCCTCGATGAAGCTGTCCTTCTCGCCGGTGGTGAAGAAGTCCGCGCCCGCGGTCGTCAACGTCGCCAGCCGCCGGGTCGTGCAGCGCCGCGTCGATCCCTTCTGGGACTTCTTCATGGGCGGCAACGGCCAGGGCGGCAGCCAGGTGCAGGGCTCGCTGGGTTCGGGCGCCATCGTCCGCGCCGACGGGGTGATCATCACCAACCACCACAATATCGACGGGATGAGCGACATCACCGTCCAGCTGGCCGACCGTCGCGAGTTCCCGGCCGTGGTGCTGCTGGACGATCCGCGCGCCGACCTGGCGGTGCTCAAGATCGACACCAAGGGCGAGAAGCTGCCCGTCATGGCCATCGACGACCAGGACCAGATGGAGGTCGGCGACCTCGTCCTGGCGCTCGGCAACCCATTCGGGGTCGGTCAGACCGTGACCAACGGCATCGTCTCGGCCCTGGCCCGCACCGACGTCGGGGCGGCCAATTTCGGTAGCTACATCCAGACTGACGCGGCCATCAATCCGGGCAACTCCGGCGGCCCGCTGGTCGACATGGACGGCGACCTGGTCGGGATCAACACCTTCATCATCTCGCGCTCGGGCTCGTCGAGCGGGGTGGGCTTCGCCATCCCCGCCGCCGTGGTCCGTCAGGTCGTCTCGGCGGCCCTGGGCGGCGGCCACAGCGTCGTGCGGCCCTGGCTGGGCGTGAAGGGCCAGCCGGTGACCGGCGACATCGCCAAGAGCCTGGGCATGACCGCGCCGCGCGGCGTGCTGGTGGCCCAGGTCTATCCCGGCTCCTCGGCCGACAAGGCGGGCCTCAAGGAGGGGGACGTCATCCTGTCGATCGACGGCCGGGCGGTGAACGACGAGGGCGGCGGCGCCTTCGCCATTGGCACCCACAAGGTCGGCGACCGCGTGCCGATGCAGATCCAGCGCAACGACAAGGCGCAGACCCTGACCGTCCGCGCCGAGGCCGCGCCGGAGACCCCGGCGCGCGACGAGCGGACCCTGGCGGGCAACAATCCGTTCACCGGCGCGACCGTGGTCAACCTGTCGCCCGCCGTGGCCCAAGACCTGAACGTCGACCCGTTCGCCGGCAAGGGCGTGCTGGTCACCAAGATCAGCGGCGGCGCGGCGGCCAATATCGGCCTGCAGCCCGGCGACTTCATCCGCGAGGTCAACGGCCGCGCGATCAACACCGTGGCCGACCTCAACGCCGCCGCCAACGTCCAGGCCCGCAACTGGGTGGTGACGATCGAGCGCAACGGCCAGCGGGTCACGGCCCGCTTCCAGGGCTGACGACTTGGCGCCGGCGGCCTGCTAGAAAGGACTCATGTCCGATCTCTTTCAGGCCGCCGGTCTGACCCCTCACGCGCCGGCCCCGCTGGCCGACCGCCTGCGGCCCCAGAGCCTCGACGAGGTGGTGGGCCAGCAGCATCTCCTGGGTCCGGAAGGGCCCATCGGCCGCATGGCCGCCGCCCATCGCCTGGCCTCGATGATCCTGTGGGGGCCGCCCGGCACCGGCAAGACCACGATCGCTCGCCTGCTGGCCAAGGCCGGCGGCTACGAGTTCCAGCAGATCTCGGCGGTGTTTTCCGGCGTCGCCGACCTGAAGAAGGCCTTCGAACAGGCCCGCATGCGCCGCGCGGCTGGCCAGAGCACCTTGCTGTTCGTCGACGAGATCCACCGCTTCAACCGCGCCCAGCAGGACGGTTTCCTGCCGTTCGTGGAAGAGGGGATCGTCACCCTCGTGGGCGCCACGACCGAGAACCCGTCGTTCGAGCTGAACGGCGCTCTCTTGTCCCGCTGCCAGGTCTTCGTGCTGAACCGCCTGACCGAGGACTCGCTGGACCAGTTGCTGCAACGCGCCGAGGTCGCCGAGAACCGGCCGCTGCCGATCGACGCCGAGGCGCGATCCAGCTTGGTGGCCATGGCCGACGGCGATGGTCGCTACCTGCTGACCCTGGCCGAGACCCTGTTCTCGATCGGCACGGACAGCCCGCTGAACCCGACCCAGCTGGGCCAGTTCCTGCAGAAGCGCCGCCCGGCCTACGACAAGGACCGCGAGGAGCACTACAACCTCATCTCGGCCCTGCATAAGTCGGTGCGCGGCTCCGATCCCGACGCGGCCCTCTATTGGCTGGCGCGGATGCTGGAAGGCGGCGAGGACCCGCTGTTCATCGCCCGTCGTCTGGTGCGCATGGCGTCGGAGGATATCGGCGCCGCCGATCCCCTGAGCCTGCTGCTGACCACCGCCGCCAAGGACGCCTACGACTTCCTGGGATCGCCCGAGGGCGAACTGGCCCTGGCCCAGGCCGTGGTCCACATGGCCTCGGCGCCCAAGTCCAACGCCGTCTACAACGCCTACAAGGCCGCCCGCCGCGCCGCCAAGGAGACCGGCAGCCTGATGCCGCCGTCGCACATCCTCAACGCCCCGACCAAGCTGATGAAGTCGCTGGGCTATGGCGACGGCTACGCCTACGACCACGACGTCGAGGGCGGCGTCTCGGGCCAGAACTACTTCCCGGACGGCATGGCGCGGCCGAAGTTCTACGAGCCCAAGCCCGTCGGCGCCGAGGCCAAGGTGCGAGAGCGCTTGGAAGCCTGGGGCAAGGTGCGTAAGGACGGCAAATGAGCAGTCCGAAATTCCGCCGTCCGCCCGGCGTTGCCAAGCCCAAGGCCATCGAGTGCCCGATCACCCTCACGCCCGAGGAGACCGCGGCGGCCCAGTCGTGGGTGCTGTACGAGGACGAGGCGATCATCGTGCTGGACAAGCCCGCGGGTCTCTCCAGCCAGGGCGGTCGGATCAAGGCCCATACGCTGGACGATCTGCTGTGGGCGTTCGCCAAGCCGGGCAAGGCTCGGCCTCGGCTGATCCACCGGCTGGACCGCGACACCTCGGGCGTGATCCTGACGGCCAAGACCAAGCCGGGCGCGGCCTTCCTGGGCGAGGCCATGATGGCCAAGCGCTTCCGCAAGAGCTATCTGGCCATCGTCGCGCCGGGCGCGCCGGAGCCGAAGGGCGGCATGATCGACAGCCCGCTGCGGCGCGAGTCGATCGGCCGTGAGGCCTATATGCGGGTCTGCGAACCGGACCATCCGGACGCCGAGACCGCCCGCAGCCGCTATCGCACCCTGGCCAGCAATGGCGTGGCCGCGCTGGTCGAGTTGTCGCCGGACACCGGCCGGATGCACCAGCTGAGGGTCCATATGGGCTCGATCGGCCGGCCGCTGGCGGGCGACAGCCGCTATGGCGGGGCGTTGATGCTGGGCGGGGTCGCCGTGCCGCGCCTGATGTTGCACGCCGCACGCCTGACTTTCCCGCATCCGATGGGGGGCGAGCGCAAGGTCATGGCCCCGCTTCCGTCCGATTTCAAAGCCATGCTCCAGGCCCTGGACCTGGCGGTTCCGGAACAGCCAGGTTCCGAGGCCGTTGATCAGGTCTGAGGATGCTTGCCATGAAGACCGCAAAACCGCTCATCGCCGCCGCTGTCGCAGGCCTGCTGCTGGCCGCCTGCGCCACGGCCCCGACCGTCTATCGCGCGCAAGCCGGCGCGCCCAACGACGTCGGCTATTCGGAATATCGCCTGGAGGCGGGGCGCTACCGCGTCACCTTCCAGGGCGGGCCGGGCGCCAAGGAGGCGCAGGTCGCCGACTACGCCCTGCTGCGCGCCGCTGAACTGGCCATCCGCGATGGCTATGACTGGTTCCGGATCGCCGATCGCTCGACCAATATCAGCGGTTCCGACAACGGCCCGCGCGTCTCGTTCGGCGGTGGCTCTGCCAGCTTCGGGCGACGGTCCGCCGTCGGCGTCGGAGTCGGGACGAGTTTCAATCTCGGCCCGGGCCCGGCGTTCTCGCGCTCGATCGAGGTGGTGTTCGGCAAGGGGCCGGTCCCGCGCGATCGCGACGCCTATGACGCCCGTGAGATCGTCAAGGTCGTCGGCTACGGCCGTCAGCGGACCTAGGCGGCGGCAGCCGCCTTCTTGCCCAGCGGATAGTTGGCCCGCAGCGCCGCGTGGGTGAGGCCGGCGGTCTCGGCGGCGGCGAAATAGCCGTCCTGGGGCAGGCCCTGCAGGATGGTCATCGGCGCCAGGCCGCGCGCGTCGCGACCGAAGGCCATCATCTCCATGGCGATCTTGCCGGCTTCGCCCGAGAGGTCCGAAGCGTCCAGCGCCAGGCCGGCCAGGCGGGCGTCGCGCAGCACGCGCAGGGCTTCCTTGTCCGGCGGCACGCGGGCGATGACGCCGCGGGTGAGGGCGCGCAGCAGGCCGACGACCTCCAGCAGGCGACCGGCGGGTGTGCCGCGGGTGACGTCCACCAGCTCGATCATGATGCCGCCGCGCAGCAGGCTCAGCGACAAGCCAGCCGTGCCGGTCAGCAGGTCACGGCCGCGCTGGGTGCCCAGCGTGCGGAACGAGGCCGGCAGGATCAGCTCGGGGGCGTTGTGACCCTGGGCCGAGCGCGCGAACACCGAAGCGTATTTCAGAGTCGTCTCGTCGATGAACGCGACGTCGCGGTCCGACAGCTTGGTCAGGGCGCGGGCCGAGGCCTGACGACCGCTGGCCAGGTGGGTGACCATCGGCTCGACGCGGATGGCGGTGGTGATGTTGCGACGCAGGCTGACCACGTGCTCGAGCGTGAAATCCACGCGAAGCGCCGCGCCGCCGGCGGTGGTGAAGGCCACCGGGGTACGGCGGGCCTCGTCGGCCGGGTCCACCTCGATACGGACCGGCGAGCGGGCCGAGTCACGGCGGGCGCGGGCAGCCAGGATCACGGCCGGGTCGATCGGCTTGCAGACGGCCTCGCCGCCCTCCAGCCCGATCACCGAACGGATGCCCAGGTCCTTGGTCGCGGCCGAACCCAGCAGGTGGGTCAGCACGTCTTCCAGTATCTTCACGCTGGTCGCCTGGGCGGCCAGGCCCTGGTCGTTGTTCATGGCGATCAGGAATTCGCTGTCGGAGATGCGGGCCCGCATGTCGTTGCGGTCCAGGTGCTCGTTCAGCTTCAGCTCGACATAGGTCCAGACGTCGCCGCGCTTTTCGCTCCACCAGTCACCGGCCCACTGGCGGATGGCCTTGATGCTGATGACGTTCACGGAACCACGCGCGACAAGCTCCGAGCCCGTCAGGCGCTGAGCCACCGGGCCCGGAAGGGCCACGCGTTCGGTCGCGTCTGAAGGGGAGGGGGTGTCGAAGGGCATGGTTCTGGCGCTGTTGATACGCCCAGAGATTGCGACCCAGGCGCTTAACCAGGGGTTCGGAAACAGGGTTTCCAAACGCGTTTACCGTGAAAGAAACCGGGGAAAATCAAGGGAACTTCGTTGGATGCTTGGCGTTTGAGGCCGCTCGGCGCATAAGGCGTTCATGAACAAGCTGCTTCTGGTGGCCGCTGGCGGAGCCGTCGGTTCGGTCGCGCGCTATCTGGTCGGGGTCGGCGCCATGCGGGTCATGGGGACCGGCTGGCCGTACGGCACCTTCACCGTCAATATCGTCGGGGGCTTCCTGATGGGATGCCTCGCCTCCTGGATAGCGCATCGCGGCAACGGCTCGAGCGAGCAGTGGCGCGTGCTGCTGGGCGTCGGCGTGCTGGGCGGCTTCACGACGTTCTCTTCGTTCTCGCTGGAAACCGCGCTTATGATCCAGAAGCGCGACTATGTTCCAGCCTTCTCCTATTCCGCCGCCAGCGTGCTTCTGTCCGTGGCGGCCCTGTTCGCGGGCCTTATGATCGCCCGCAAGGTTTTCGCATGAGCACCAAGGAAGTCCGCACGCTGTACGTCGACGCCGGCGAGGACGGGGTCCGCCTCGATCGCTGGTTCAAGCGCCGTTGGCCGCACCTCAACCATATCCAGCTGAACAAGCTGTTCCGCTCGGGCCAGGTCCGGGTCGACGGCTCGCGCGCCAAGGCCGACACCAAGCTGGCGGCCGGCAGCCAAATCCGCGTGCCGCCGCTGCCCGACGCGCCCGATCCGACCAACAAGGCCAAGCTGTCGCCGCGCGACATCGCCTACGCCAAGTCGCTGGTGCTGTACGAGGACGAGGAAGTCCTGGCGCTGAACAAGCCCGCCGGCCTGGCCGTGCAGGGCGGCACCAAGACCACCAAGCACGTCGACAAGTTGCTCAGCGCCTGGGGCGAGGGCGTCGATCGTCCGCGCCTGGTCCACCGCCTGGACCGCGACACCTCGGGCGTGCTGCTGCTGGGCAAGACCCCGGCCGCCGCTGCGCGCCTGTCGGGCGCCTTCGCCAAGCGCAAGGCGCAGAAGACCTACTGGGCTATCGTCGCCGGCAACCCGCACCCGACCGAGGGCGTGATGGAGCTGCACCTGGCCAAGCGCGGCGTCGGCGATCGCGAGCTCGTGGTGCCCGCTCAGCCCAAGGATCCGGACGCCCAACCGGCCGAGACCGAATTCGTCACCATCAGCCGAGCGGGTCCGCGCGTGACCTGGATGGCGCTGCGTCCGCACACCGGCCGCACGCACCAGCTGCGCGCCCACATGAAGGCCATGGGCCACCCGATCCTGGGCGACCCCAAGTACGGCGACGAGAAGTCCGACCCGCTGTCGGAAGGGCTGAAGCTGCAGCTGCACGCCCGCTCGATCATGCTGCCGCACCCGTCGGCCGGCATGCTGCATGTCGAGGCTCCGCTGAGCCCCGAGATGAAGGAAGGCTTCCGCAAGTTCGGCTTCTCGGAAGATGAGGCGGACGCCGAGCCCTTCGGCCGGCGCAGCGCCAAGATCCGTCGATAGGCCTCAGACCAGCCCCGTCACCGGCTTCGCCGCCGCGCTGTCGGGGAACACCTTGCTCTCGAGGATCGTGCGGTCGACGCCGATGTGCTCGGCCAACACGCCCTTGAACAGGCCGCGCATGTCGACGGTCGGAGCCGTGTCGCGGTTCTCGAACAGGGCGTTGTCGGCCAGGCCCGGCCAGTCGCCGATGATGCCGCCGCCGGGCTTTAGCGCGCCGCCTAGCACCAGGCCCGTCGAGGCCGTGCCATGGTCGGTGCCGCCGGTGCCGTTGACGCGGGCGGTGCGGCCGAATTCGGTCACCGCGATGACCACGGTGTTCTTCCACTCCGCGCCCAGCCCGTCGTGCAGGCCGTCCAGCACCGCGTCCATGTAGGACAGACGCGTGGCGATCTGGCCCTGCTGGCCGGCATGGGTGTCGAAACCGTCCAGCGAGATGGCCGCGATCTGCGGGCCGCCGGCCTGGATCATGAAGCCGCCCAGGGTCGAGCCCAGCTTGCGCGCGGCCTCGCTGCCGGCCCGGTTCTGGCGGTCATTGGCCATGGTCGCCGACATCGTCGCGGCGCCCGGCATAGCCGGGGTCGAGGCGGCCGCCACGTTCATGGCCGGCGTCGCCGAGAGGGCGGTCATGGCCGTCTGGGCCATGGTCTCGGTCTCCAGCCCGCGTGCGAAGGCCGGGCCCAGCATCGGGTCGTTGCGATAGAGGTCCTGCAGCAGGGTCGGCAGGCGGGCGGTCTCGTCGACGCCCTTGCCCGGCGACCAGCTGGCCGCCTGGACCTTGCCGCGCAGGATCAGCGGGGCGGTGGTGCCAACCGACAGACCCTCGACCTTGCGAACGGGGGCGAGGGCTTCCAGCGTGCGGTTCAGCCAGCCGGTCTCGGTCCCGTAGACGTGGGCCGCGCCGGTCTCCAGCACGTCCTGGGCCTCGAAGTGCGAGCGCGCGCGGTCGGGGCTGGCGATGGCGGGCGCGATACGGGCCTCGCCCTTCTGGGCCAGGGCGTGGACGGTCTTCAGCTCCGGATGCAGGCCGAAGGTGTCGTCCAGCTTCAGCACCTGGTCGGGCTTCATGGCGATGGTGCCCCGCAGGTTGGCGTAGTTCGCATCGCCCACCGGCGGTGAAACCGACAGGCCGTCCATGCCGCCCCGGCAGATGACGACGACCAGCTTCTTCTTGGCCAGATCGCCTTCGGAGGTCGCGAAGGCCTGGGTCCCGAGGAAGTTGACGCTGATGCCCAGGCTGGCGCCCAGACCCAGCAGCGAGCGGCGGTTCAGTTGAGCGGTCATCGGCGTTGGAACTCCGGGCTCATCACGAGAAGGGCGAAGGCTTCCTTGCGGGTCTCGGCCCGCGATACGGCCTTGGCGACGGGAGGCGTCAGGCGCGCGCCCAGGGCCGAGACGGCCAGGGCGTTGGGATCGGTGCGGTCGGCGACCACGGCGGCGAACCCTTGCGCCCACTGCATCCGCTTGATCAGGCCGTCGGGCGAGGCCCAGGTCTGGGCGTCCTCGGGCCAGCCCTTGGGGGAGGGGGCGGAGAACGGCTTTTGGCCCAGACCCGTCAGGATCGGCCCCAGGCGCTCGAACGCTGAAGGCTCGGCCCCGATCAGCCGCCAGGTCGACAGGGTGTACTCGTAGGGCGTCTTGAACTTGGCGGGTGTCGGGTCCCAGGCCTCGGGGCTCTCGACCAGGGCCTTGGCGACCTCGGCCAGATCGCCGCCGGTGGCCATCCAGCGCTTCTCCAGCCGCGCGGTCAGGGCGGGCGGCGGCGTGTCGGAGACGAAGTGGCGGGCGATCTTGCCACAGACATGGCGGGCGGTGCGCTTGTCGGCGGCCAGGGCCTTGAGGACGGCCATGCCCTGCTGGATGTCGGCCTCCGCGTACTTCTTGCCCATGATCGTGCGGACGCCCGGCTCGTGGGCGGCGTCGCGGAACATGAACTGGCCGGCATTGCCCTCGTTGTCGCGGCCGACCGAGAAGCCGGTCAGGGCGCGGGCGAACTCGGTGACGTCGGCTTGGGTGTAGCCAGCGTCAACCCCGACCGTGTGCAGCTCCATGATCTCGCGGGCCAGGTTCTCGTTCAGCCCGGCCCTGGCGCCGCGCCGGCGGACGCCGACTGGGCTGTTGGGGCCAATCGACTGGGCCTGATCCAGATAGGTCAGCATGGCCGGGTGGGTGGAAGAGGCGACCAGCAGGGTCTCGAAGCCGCCGAACACATTGGGCCGGATCGCCTCGCGCTCGAACGGACCGATCAGCACCGAGGTGATCTGCTTGGTCGACGAGACCGTGAAGTGGTTGGCCCAGAACAGGGCCCAGCGCTCGCGGAAGGCCGCCGGGGTGTTGGTCGCCAGCCGTGCGCGGGCCAGGAAGTCTGCGCCGACCTTGTCGCGCAGGACGATCTGGGCGGCTTTCGCGGCTTGCAGGGCGGCGTCGTCGGTGGCTTCGCCGTCCTTCTTCTGGCGCGCGACCCTCTGCTGTTCCTGGTAGTCGCGCATCTGGCCGAAGCGCTGGACAGCGCTCTCGCCGCCGTCCTGGGGGAGGTCGGCGCCTTCACGGCGGATCTGGGCGGTCAGGAAGCCTTGCGGATCGGCCTTGGCGGTCTCGATCTCGCCGGGACGGGCGCCCAGGCCGAAGCGGGTGACGGCGATGGCGGCCATCATGTCCTTGGACGGTAAGCTCAAGCGGCGCTCTCCCTTGCGCTGACACGCGATCTTGCTCATTCAACGCGAGACTTTTGCCGTTCCGTCGCGAGCGGCCCGAAAAATGAGATCGCCCGTGAACGACAAGTCCGAGCTGCTGCTGAAACCCAGGCGCTTCTACAAGGCCGCCGCCGCGGCGCCGGTCGACGGCGGCTTCGCGATCCAGCTGGACGGCCGCACGCCCAAGTCGCCTGCCAGGAAGCCGCTGGTCGCGCCGACCAAGGCCCTGGCGGATGCGATCGCCGCCGAGTGGGAAGCCCAGGTCGAATATATCGACAACAGCCTGATGCCCGCCACGCGCCTGGCCTTCACGGCCATCGACCGCATCGCCGAGACCCGCGCCGAGGTGGCCAAGGAGATCACCGCCTACGCCGCCTCCGACCATCTCTGTTATCGCGCCGAACATCCGACGCCGCTGGTCGAGCGCCAGGACCGCGAATGGGGCGCGATCCTGGACTGGGCCAAGGCCGAGTTCGGTTTCGTGTTCATCCCCGTCGGCGGGATCATCCATCAGCCCCAGCCGCCGGCCACCCTGGCGGCGGTCGAGGCCCTGGCCCTGACCCTGGACGACTTCAGCCTGGCGGGCGTGGCCTTCGCCTCGGGCCTCTACGGCTCGACCGTGCTGGCCCTGGCCGTGCGCGCCGGCCGCCTGACCGGTCGCAAGGCGCTGGACCTGTCGCGTCTGGAAGAGGTGTACCAGGCCGAGCAGTGGGGCCAGGACGACGAGGCGACCGCTCGCGTGGCGTTCCTGGCCGTCGAGGCCGAGATGATCGACCGCTGGTTCGCGGCGCTGCGTTGATCAAGACCGGCGTCATCTACGCCCTGGCGGCTATGTTCGAGATCGGTGGATGCTTCGCCTTCTGGGCTTGGTTGCGGCTGGGCAAGGCACCGTGGTTGGCGGGGGCAGGGACGCTGTCGCTGATCCTCTTCGCCCTGCTGCTGACCCGGATCGACGCCAGCGTCGCCGGCCGGGCCTTCGCGGCCTATGGCGGTATCTACATCGTCGCCTCGCTGGTCTGGATGCGGCTGGTCGAGAATGCGCGGCCCGATCGCTGGGACCTGATCGGCGGCGCGGTGTGCCTGGCGGGCGCGGCCATCATCCTGCTCGGTCCGCGGGCGAACTAATCTGCCCCCTGCTGCGCTGCCGCAAGGTCCGCCTTGCCTGGGCGCGCTGGCCTCGCTAGGGCTGGCTGCCTAAGGTGGGCGAACCGCCAGCATAAAGATCCGGGCAGGGGAGTACGCGCGTGCAGCACATTCTCGAGGAACTCGATCGCCGTCGCGAGCAGGCCAAGGCCGGCGGTGGTGAGAAGCGCGTCGCCGCCCAGCACGCCAAGGGCAAGCTGACCGCCCGCGAGCGCATCGACCTGCTGCTGGACGAGGGTTCGTTCGAGGAGTTCGACATGTTCGTCGAGCACCGCTGCGCCGACTTCGGCATGGAGAACCAGAAGATTCCCGGCGATGGCGTCGTCACCGGCTGGGGCACGATCAACGGCAAGGTCGTCTACCTGTTCTCCAAGGATTTCACGGTGTTCGGCGGCAGCCTGTCGAACGCCCACGCCCAGAAGATCATCAAGGTCCAGCGCCAGGCCATGAAGGTCGGCGCGCCGATCATCGGCCTGTTCGACGCCGGCGGCGCCCGCATCCAGGAGGGTGTCGACAGCCTGGCCGGCTATGCCGACATCTTCCTCGAAAACACCCTGGCCAGTGGCGTCATCCCGCAGATCAGCGTGATCATGGGCCCGTGCGCCGGCGGCGACGTCTATTCGCCAGCGATCACCGACTTCATCTTCATGGTCAAGGACACGAGCTACATGTTCGTGACCGGCCCCGACGTGGTGAAGACCGTCACCAACGAGGTCGTCACCGCCGAGGAACTGGGCGGGGCGCGGGTCCACGCCGCCAAGTCAGGCGTTGCCGAAGGCGCGTTCGAGAACGACCTGGAGGCCCTGACCCAGGTGCGCCGCCTGGTGGACTTCCTGCCCTCGTCCAACCGCGACGCCGCGCCGGAACGCGAAAGCTTCGACGAGGCCTATCGCGAGGAGGCCAGCCTCGACACCCTGGTCCCGGCCGACGCCACCAAGCCGTACGACATGAAGGAACTGATCCTGAAGATCGTCGATGAGGCGGACTTCTTCGAGATCTCAAGCGAGTGGGCCAAGAACATCGTCGTCGGCTTCGCCCGCATGGACGGTGAGAGCGTCGGCATCGTCGCCAACCAGCCGCAGGTGCTGGCCGGGGTGCTGGACATCGACAGCTCGCGGAAAGCCGCCCGCTTCGTGCGCTTCTGCGACGCCTTCAACATCCCGATCATCACCCTGGTGGACGTCCCGGGCTTCATGCCGGGGACCAAGCAGGAGTACGGCGGCCTGATCAAGCACGGCGCCAAGCTGCTCTTCGCCTACGCCGAGGCCACGGTGCCGAAGATCACGGTGATCACCCGCAAGGCCTATGGCGGCGCCTATGACGTGATGAGTTCCAAGCACCTGCGCGGCGACCTCAACTACGCCTGGCCGACCGCCGAGATCGCGGTGATGGGCGCCAAGGGGGCGGTGGAGATCATCTTCCGCCAGGAGGCCAAGGACCCCGAGGTGCTGGCCGTGCGCGAGGCCGAGTACAAGGACCGCTTCGCCAACCCGTTCGTGGCGGCGCAGCGCGGCTATGTGGACGACGTGATCATGCCGCATGGGACGCGCCGGCGGATCGTGCGGGGGCTGAAGAGCCTGAAGGGGAAGGAACTGTCCAACCCCTGGAAGAAGCACGACAACATTCCGTTGTAGGGCGGTCAGCTCAGCACAGGCCCCCACCTGACCTGCTGCGCGGGTCTGTCCGCCCCCAAGCGGGGCGGAGAGCGGAGCGCGTCTACTTTTCTCTCCTCCCCCTGTTGGGGGAGGGGGACCGGCGAAGCCGGTGGAGGGGCGTGCGCCGCACCCAAACCTTTCCCTCGCCGCCCGACCCTTCTATATGCGGACGCTTCTAAGCTCCCCGTGACTCCCCGAAAGGCCGCGCCCGCATGGCTCGCATCCTGATTACCTCGGCCCTGCCGTACATCAACGGCATCAAGCACCTGGGGAACCTGGCGGGGTCGATGCTGCCGGCCGATGTCTATGCGCGCTTCAAGCGGGCTCAGGGCCACGAGACGCTGTACATCTGCGCCACCGATGAACACGGCACGCCCGCTGAACTCGCGGCGACCGCCGCCGGCCAGGACGTCGCCACCTACTGCGCCGAGCAGCATGTCCTCCAGCACGATGTGGGCCGCGCGTTCGGCCTGTCGTGGGACCATTTCGGCCGCTCGTCGTCGCCGCAGAACCATCGCCTGACCCAGCACTTCTGCCAGGCCCTGGAAGACCACGACCTGATCGAGGAACGCGTCGATCAGATGGTCTATTCGGTCGATGACAAGCGCTTCCTGCCGGACCGCTATGTCGAGGGCACCTGCCCGCACTGCGGCTTCGAGAAGGCGCGCGGCGACCAGTGCGACAACTGCGGCAACCTGCTGGACCCGACTGACCTGATCGATCCGTACTCGGTGATCTCGGGCTCGCGGAACATCGAGGTGCGCGACACCCGCCACCTCTATCTGCTGCAGACCAAGATGCAGGACAAGATCCGCGCCTGGGTCGACAGCCACGCCGACTGGCCGCCGCTGGCGCGCTCGATCGCCTATAAGCACCTGGACGAGGGCCTGATCGACCGTGGCATCACCCGGGACCTCGCCTGGGGCATCCCGGTGGCCAAGGATAGCGTGCCGCGCCCGGGGTTCGAGGACAAGGTCTTCTACGTCTGGTTCGACGCGCCGATCGAATATATCGCCGCGACTCAGGAATGGGCCGAGGGCTCGCCCGATCGTGACTGGAAGCGCTGGTGGCGCACCGATGAGGGCGCGCAAGACGTCCGCTACGTCCAGTTCATGGGCAAGGACAATGTCGCGTTCCACACGGTCAGCTTCCCGGCCACGATCCTCGGCTCGGAAGAGCCGTGGAAGAGCGTCGACATGCTCAAGGCCTTCAACTGGCTGAACTGGTACGGCGGCAAGTTCTCGACCTCGAACAAGCGCGGCGTGTTCATGGACGCGGCCCTGGAGATCCTGCCCCCCGACCTGTGGCGCTGGTACCTGACGGCCAATTCGCCGGAGAGCAGCGACACCGCCTTCACCTGGGAGCAGTTCGCCAGCGCCGTGAACCGCGACCTGGCGGACGTGCTTGGCAACTTCGTCAACCGCATCCTGAAGTTCAACGAGAGCAAGTTCGAGGGCGTGGTGCCCGAGGGCGGTGAGCCTGGCCCGCTGGAAGAGAAGCTGTTCGCCGACGTCTCGGCGCGCCTGGACGATCTCTCCGAGCAGATGGACGCCATCGAGATCCGCAAGAGCGCCCAGGCGCTGCGGGCTTTGTGGGTGGTCGGCAACGAGTACCTGCAGGAAGCCGCGCCGTGGACCGCGATCAAGACCGATCGCGACCGCGCCGCCGTCATCGTCCGCACGGCTCTGAACCTGGTGGCGCTGTACGCCAAGCTCTCGGCCCCGTTCATCCCGTTCGCGGCCGAGACGATTGGCGGGGCGTTCGATCTGGAATTCCCGGCCGAGTGGCCGTCGAATGACGCCAAGGCTGAGCTGGACAAGCTGCTGGTCGGCTCGCCGGTGACGGTGCCGGACGTCCTGTTCAAGAAGATCGAGGACGAGCAGATCGCCGAATGGACGGCCCGCTTCGGCGGCGCCGAATAAGGTGCAGACCGGGGCGGACAAGACGAAGGAGCCGGGGCTCCCGACGCTTGTCCGTCTCTGCCTGTTCTACGCCGCGATCTATCTGAGCTCGGGCGTCAGCCTTCCGTACATCGGCACCTATCTGCGCTCGCGTGGCATGACCGGCGGCGAGATCGGCCTGATCCTGGCCGTGCCGTTGTTGCTCAAGCCCTTCACCGGCCCGGTGTTGGCCGTCTGGGCCGACGGCTTCACTCTGCGGCGGACGCCGATGGTGGTGCTGCTGGTCGGGGCGGGCCTGGGCTATGCGGGTCTGCTGATCGCGCCAAACCTCTGGTGGTTCATCCCAGCCTGGTTCGTCGGCCAGACCCTGCTGTCGACCGTCTCGCCGCTGATCGACGTGATCACCCTGCGCCGGGCGCGGACCGAGAGCTTCAACTACGGCATCCCGCGCGGCACCGGCTCGTCCGCCTTCATCGCCGCCAACCTGGCCATGGGCGCGATCCTGACCTTCGCCGCGCCGACGATCATCGCCATCTGGATCGCCGCGGCCTGCTTCATCGGCGCGACCGCCGCCGCGCTGCTGGTGCCGCCCGAGCGGGTCCATGCCGAGGGCGCCAAGCCCGATCGGTCCGAGCGCTGGAAGGGTCTCTCCGAACTACTGCGCAACCGCACCTTCGTGCTGGCGGTGGTCACGGCGGGCCTGATCCAAGGCGCACACGCCTTCTACTACGGCTTCTCGGCGATCCTCTGGAGGAAGCAGGGGATCTCCGAGCCGATGATCGGCGTGCTGTGGGGCGTCGGCGTCGCGGCCGAGGTCGGCTTCATGTGGTTCCTGGAGCCGCTGCGCCGTCGCTGGGGTCCGGAGCGGTTCCTGATCCTTGGCGCCAGCGCGGCCGTGATCCGCTGGAGCCTCTACGCGTTCGAGCCGCCGCTGTGGGCGCTGTTCCCGCTACAGATGCTGCACGCCATGACCTTTGCCGCGAGCTTCCTGGCCTCGCTGCGCTTGATCGAGAAGCTGGCTCCGCCGGCGGCCGCGTCGCCGGCCCAGGCGATCAATTCGGCCCTGTCGTCGGGCTTCACGCTGGGCATCGCGACCCTGGCCTCGGGCCCGCTGTTCGACGCCCTGGGCGCGAAGGGCTACCTGGCCACCGCCTTCATGGCCCTGCTGGGCCTTGGCGGCGCGATACTGCTATCGCGCCGCTCGCGACATCAGATCGTGTAGTCGATCTCGCGGCCTTCCAGCCAGGCGACGATGCGTTCGGCCGCTTCGACGGGATCGATCGCAGTGGTGTCGATCCGCAGTTCGGGAGCCTCCGGCGCCTCGTAGGGACTGTCGACGCCGGTGAAGTTCTTCAGCTGGCCCGAGCGGGCCTTCTTGTAGAGGCCCTTCACGTCGCGGGCCTCGGCCACGGCCAGAGGCGTGTCGACGAAGACCTCGATGAACTCGCCCTGGTCCAGCAGGTCGCGCGCCAGCTGACGCTCGGCCCGGAAGGGCGAGATGAAGGCGGTCAGCACGATCAGGCCGGCGTCGACCATCAGCTTGGCGACCTCGGCCACCCGGCGGATGTTCTCGACGCGGTCCTCTTCGGTGAAGCCGAGGTCCTTGTTCAGGCCATGCCGGACATTGTCGCCGTCCAGCAGATAGGTGTGGCGACCCAGGGCGTGCAGGCGCTTTTCGACCAGGTTGGCGATGGTCGACTTGCCCGCGCCCGACAGGCCCGTCAGCCAGACGACCTGGCCGCGTTGGGCCTTCAGCGCCGACCGCGAGGCCTTGGTGACGTCGGTGTGCTGCCAGTGGATATTGTCGGCCCGCCGCAGGGCGAAGTTGATCATGCCCGCGCCGACCGTGCGGTTGCTCAGGCGATCGACCAGGATGAAGCCGCCCATCTGGCGGTTGTCGGCATAGGCCTCGAACGGGATCGCCTGGTCGAGCGAGAGGTTCACCAGCCCGATCTCGTTCAGCTCCAGGCGCTTGGCCGCGGTCTTCTCCAACGTGTTGACGTTCACGCGGTGCTTGATGTCGGTGACGCTGGCGCTGACCGTTCGCGCGCCCAGCTTCAGCAGGTAGGTGCGGCCGGGGGGCAGGGGCTCGTCGTCCATCCAGACGACGGTGGCCTCGAACTGGTTGGCGACCGGGGCGGGCGCATCGGCGGTGGCGATGACGTCGCCGCGCGAGATGTCGATCTCGTCTTCCAGGGTCAGGGTTACCGATTGTCCGGCGACGGCCTGGTCGAGATCGCCCGGCAGGGTGACGATACGGGCCACGCGGCTCTCGCGGCCCGAGGGCAGGGCGCGGATGCGGTCGCCTGGTTTGATCGAGCCCGAGGCGATCAGGCCCGAGAAGCCTCGGAAGTCGAGGTTCGGACGATTGACCCACTGCACCGGCATGCGGAAGGGCTTGGACTGGAGATCGTCCTCGACCTCCACGCCTTCCAGCCAGTCCATCAGGATCGGGCCCTTGAACCAGGGCGTATGCTCGCTGGCCGAGGCGATATTGTCGCCGCCCAGGCCCGAGATCGGGATCGGGGTGAAGACCGTCAGGCCGATCTGCTCGGCGAAGGCGCGGTAGTCGGCGACGATCCGGTCGAAGACGGCCGGGTTCCAGCCGACCAGGTCCATCTTGTTCACCGCCAGCACCACGTGGCGGATGCCCAGCAAGGAGACGAGGTAGCTGTGGCGGCGCGTCTGGGTCAGCACGCCCTTGCGTGCGTCGATCAGGATCACGGCCGCGTCGGCGGTCGAGGCGCCGGTGACCATGTTGCGCGTGTACTGCTCGTGGCCGGGCGTGTCGGCGACGATGAACTTGCGCTTCTCGGTCGAGAAGAAGCGGTAGGCGACGTCGATGGTGATGCCTTGCTCACGCTCGGCGGCCAGGCCGTCGACCAGCAGGGCGAAGTCGATCGCCCCGCCTTGCGTGCCGACCTTCTTGCTGTCGGCTTCGAGGGCCGCCAGCTGGTCCTCGAAGATCATCTTGCTGTCGTACAGCAGACGACCGATCAGGGTGGACTTGCCGTCGTCGACGCTGCCGCAGGTGATGAAGCGCAGCAACGACTTGTGCTGGTGCTGGTGCAGATAGGCGTCGATATCCTCGGCGATCAGGGCGGACTGGTGCGCCATCAGAAATAGCCCTCCTGCTTCTTCTTCTCCATCGAGGCGGACTGGTCGTGGTCGATGACCCGGCCCTGGCGCTCCGACGTGGTGGTCAGCAGCATTTCCTGGATGACCTGGGGGAGGGTGGAGGCCGTGCTCTCGACCGCGCCGGTCAGCGGGTAGCAGCCCAGGGTGCGGAAGCGGACGCTCTTCATCTGCGGGACTTCACCCGGATGCAGGCGGAAGCGGTCGTCGTCGACCATGATCAGTGCGCCGTCGCGCTCGACCACCGGCCGCTCGGCCGCGAAGTACAGCGGCACGATCGGGATGTTCTCCAGGTGGATGTACTGCCAGACGTCCAACTCGGTCCAATTGGAGATCGGGAAGACGCGCAGGCTTTCGCCGGGATGCTTGCGGGTGTTGTAGAGGTTCCACAGCTCAGGACGCTGGTTCTTCGGGTCCCAGCGATGCTCGGCGGTGCGGAACGAGAACACCCGCTCCTTGGCCCGGCTCTTCTCCTCGTCGCGGCGGGCGCCGCCGAAGGCGGCGTCGAAGCCGTACTTCGAGAGGGCCTGCTTCAGGCCTTCGGTCTTCCAGAGGTCGGTGTGCAGGGCGCTGCCGTGGTCGAACGGATTGACGCCGCGCGCCTCAGCGTCGGGGTTCTTGTGGACGATCAGGTCGAAGCCCAGCTCGGACGCCACCTTGTCGCGCAGGGCGTACATGTCCCGGAACTTCCAGGTCGTGTCGACGTGCAGCAGCGGGAAGGGCGGCTTGCTGGGATAGAAGGCCTTGGCGGCCAGGTGCAGCATCACCGCGCTGTCCTTGCCGATCGAGTACAGCATGACCGGCCGTTCGCACTCGGCGGCCACCTCGCGCAGGATGTGGATGCTCTCGGCCTCCAGGCGCTGGAGGTGGGTGAGGCGGGCCGGCGAAATCTGCGTCGTCATCGGGTCCGGCGGGTACGCGGCGGGTGCGAATTGGGTAAGGGCCAAGGCGAGGGTCCGCAAAGGAAAAATGTCCGGGCCCGTCCCGTGGAGGGCCGCGCCGCGTCAGCTTGCGACCTAGGCCCGGCCGCCGCATGGGACAACCGCCGGAATTCTGGGGGCGCTGTCAGGGGACGTGGCGCCCGGTCTCGCGAGCGCCGGCTTTCATGACCAAAAGTTCACTCGCCTTGACTACGGAACGCTCGCATAACGCCGCTATCAGTCCAGGGACGGGCTATGGGCTTTCTAACGGAAATGCTGGCAGTGGCGGTCGTCTGGCTGTCGTCGTTCGCGCTCTGCCAATTTGGCGTGAGCGTCGAGCATGGCGTGTGCCCGCACGCCAAGAGCGCCGCGGCCCGGACCGTCGCCCGCTCGCCGCGCGGCGCTCCGATCGCGGTCAATGCGCCTTCGAAGATCACTCAACCGGCCGCACGCGACGCCTGAACAGGCCCGTAAGGCGTCGCAACCCTTGCAAACGCAAGCAAAGTTGCTTTGCGCCAAGGCTTTTCGCCGTTAGGTTCATGTGACACGCGAACGAGGGGTTCGGCGCGCGAAGGTTGTCTCTGCGCTCCCCCTCGCCGACGCTCTGGGACCCTGGCTGTGTATGAAGCCTAAGAAGCGCCAACCGCTCGATTTTTCCGCCACGCCGACGGTCGCCCCGCCCGAGGAAGCCAAGACCACGCCCGAACTCCCTCCGGAGCTCCCGCCGGCGACGTCGTTTTCCGAGCCCGAGGCGGACATCCCGACCGCCGAACCCCTGAGCCTGCAAGACACGCTGAACGACGACCTGGCCGTTCCGCCGCCGATGACCGTGCGCTCGCGCCGTCGCCGCGAGCCCGATCCCATTCCGGCCGAGAGCTTCTCCGAGCCCGAGCTGAAGCTGGCCACCTCGCTGACCGCCAGCGCCCCGGCGCAGGCTCCAGTCGTCGAGCCCGAACGCGCCGCGCCGGCCAAGGCCGAAAGCCGCGAGCCGACTCTGGACCTGCGCGGCCCCGAAACGACCGTGCCGCTGCGCAGCGAGGACATTCCGCGCCGCATGTCGGGCGTGCTGTTCTGGACCCTGGCCACCGCCATCGCCGCGCTGTGGGCGTTGGCTCCCATCGCCTTCGCGCTGGGCTATGCCCGTGGCGTGCCGGCCTTCAAGGTCGAGGGTTTCGCCCTGACGGTGTTCGCGGGCTTGGCCATCGGTCCGGCCCTGCTGACCCTGCTGGGCGCCTATCTGCTGCGCCAGGCGACCGGCATCGCCGACGAGCTGCGCCGCACCCGCACCCTGACCGACCGGATCGTCACCCCGGCCGCCCTGGCCGCCGTCGGCGCGTCCAGCGCCGTGGACGCCATGCGCCAAGGCGTCGATGAAGCCGCCAACGCCGCCCAGCGGGCCCGCGAGCACATCGTCTCGCTGCGCCAGGCTTTGGCCGAAGAGACCGGGCGTCTGGCCGAAGCCGCCGCCGAGTCCGCCAAGATGGCCAACCAGCTGGCCCAGGGTCTGGGCCACGAGCGCACGGCCATGGAGACCCTGTCGCAATCGCTGGACGCCCGCTCCACGGCGGTGGTCGACGCCATCGGCAGCCAGGCCCGCATGGTGGCCGAGGCTTCGGATCTGGCCGAGACCCAGCTGCGCGAAGCCGAGGCCGCCTTGGCCGCCCGCGCCGCCGACCTGGCCGCCGCCGCCGCCGAGGCTTCTGACGCCGCTCGCGTCGGGGCTGAGGACCTGTCGCGCCAGATCGCCCGCCTGGAAACCGCCGGCCACGGCGTCGGCGACCAGGTGTCGTCGGTCGAGAAGAGCCTGGCCGCCCAGCGCGCCGCCCTCGTGGAGATCAGCCAGGCCCTGCGCTCGGACCAGGAGGACTTCGCCTCCGAGGCCGAGACCCGCACCGCCCAGCTCACCGAGTTCGTCGCCTATACCCGCGTCGGCGCCACCGAGCTGTCGGACACCGCCGCCATGGGCGCGGAGATCCTGCGCGGCCTGATCAGCGCGGCCGCCGACCAGTTCCGCGAACTGGCCGACGGCGCCGCGGTTCAGCGCGAGGCCCTGGCCGACGACGCCAAGAAGACGCTCGAGACCATCGGCGATGTCGCCGAGAACCAGCGCACCCTGCTGGAGGACGAGCTGAAGGCGGCCATGGAGGCCATGGCCAAGTCGGCGCTGGAGGCCAGCGATGGCGTCGACGCCCGCATAGAGGCCGCCCGCAGCCGCGTCGATCAGCTGAACGAGATCGCCTTCGCCGCCGGCCAGAAGGCCGATGCGGTGTTCGAGTCCCGCATGGAAGAGGCCCGCGACATCATCGAGCACTCGGCCCAGATGGTCGAGCAGGCCGGGGCGCGCACCTCGCAGAAGCTGGCCGACTCGGTCGCTTCCGCTCGCGGCACGCTGGACGAGCTGGAAGCGATGCTGGCCGAGATCGGCAAGCGCACCGCCGACCTGCCGGCCGAGGCCCTGCAGAAGGCCGCCGAGGTCCGGGTGTCGATCGAGCAGGGCGTCGAGCAGCTGATGAACGCCGTCCGTCGCACCGCCGAGGAGACGGCCGCGATCGACCAGGCCTTCCAGGAACGCGTCCGCCGCAACTACGAGATGCTGAGCGAGGCGGCCGGGGCCGTCACTGCGTCCACCGCCTCAACCGTGGCCGCGCGCGCCGCCCCGACCCAGGCGCCGCTCGGCCGCTCGCGTCCCGCCCCGCCGCCGGTCCAGCCCGAGCCGCTGCCGATGGTCGAGTTCGCCGACGAGGACGACGAGCCGCCGACCGATCGCCGCCGTCTGCGCCTGACGCCGACGGCGACCGACCAGGAATTCCGCTCGGTGTTCGAGCAGGCCTCGGCCCGCAAGCAGGCCCCACAGCCTCCAGGCGGCGAGCCGGACGGCGAGGGCGGCTGGAGCTGGCGCAACCTCTTGGCCGGCATCGAGAACAGCTCGCCGGGCGACGCGGCCCTGGGCGAGAAGCTGGCGGCCGAGATCACGGCCATGGGCATCGACCCGCACGCCCTGCTGCCGCGCGGCCGGATCGACGAGATCGCCGCCGCCCTGCAGACCCGCGACGACGTCGGAGCCCGCGAGGTGGTCAAGCGCCTGGCGCCGGCCGCCATCCGCCGGCTGGTCCGCCGCCTGTTCTCCGACGCGACGCTGAAGGCCAATGCCGAGCGCTTCCTCAAGCGCTATGCCGGCATGATCGACGAGGCCGCGGGCCAGGACCGCGAAGGCTTCCTGCTGGCGGCGCTGCTGTCGTCCGACGCCGGCCGGGCCTATCTGCTGCTCGACGCGGCCAGCGGCGATCTCGGCTGAGCGCCTAGGTGAAGCGCCTCTTCGACTTCACGGCGGCGGCGATCGGCCTGATCGTGCTGGCCCTGCCGCTCGCCGTGCTGTGGGCGGTGGTGCGCCTGACCTCGCCCGGACCGGGGCTCTACTGGTCGCAGCGGGTGGGCAAGGGCTCGGCGCTGTTTGCGATGCCCAAGTTCCGGACCATGCGGATCGACACGCCCGAGGTCGCCACGCACCTTCTGGAGGACCCCGACCGCTGGCTGACGCCGGTCGGGCCGCTGATGCGCAAGCTCAGCCTCGACGAGCTGCCGCAGCTGTGGAGCGTGCTGGTCGGGCATATGAGCCTGGTGGGTCCGCGTCCGGCGCTGTTCAACCAGGCCGACCTGATCGCCGCCCGCCAGGCCGCCGGCGTAGACGTGCTGCGGCCTGGCGTCACCGGCTGGGCGCAGATCAACGGCCGCGACGAACTGGCCATCCCGGACAAGGTGGCGCTGGACACGGCCTATCTGGCCCGCCGCAGCTTCCTATTCGACCTGGAAATTCTGGTCAGTACCGTCGTGCCGGTGCTGACGGCGCGGGGCGTGACGCGGTAGCCGCAGCGGGGTCCGTCCTCGTCCTTCGACAAGCTCAGGATGAGGACTAGTGTTGGCGTCTGAGTAGAAACCTCACCCTGAGCTTGTCGAAGGGCGAGGTTTCGGTTCCTCGGACTAGGCCAGGTCCGCGTAAGCCTTTTCGATCGCTTCCACGAACACGGGGTTCGAAGTCAGCGCCGCCGGGAACACCGTATTCAGCGCCAGGAAGGCCGCGACGTCGGTCTTGGCGTCGCCGGTGACGCCCACGCCGATCTCGGTCAGTTTGTCGGCCAGCGGGTCGGTGATCGCTTCGCCGGTCTTGGCGCGCAGGGCGATGAAGCGCATCCAGGCCGCCAGCGGGATCGCCAGGCGCTCGATCGAGCGGCCGGCCTCCAGGGTTTCCGTCAGGGTGCCGAGGATGCGGAAGGGCAGCTTGGCCGAGCCGTCCCAGGCGATCTGCGCCAGGTAGTGGCGGATCTCGGGGTTGCGGAAGCGGGCCAGGATGGCCTCGGCGTACGCGGCCAGGTCCAGGCCGCGCGGCGCCGTCAGGGTCGGGATGATGTCCTTGGCCATCAGGTCGCGGGCCAGGGCTTCCAGCACCGGGTCGCTGACCGCCTCGAACACCGTCTCGTGGCCGCGCAGGATGCCGGCATAGGCGAGCGTCGAGTGGACGCCGTTCAGCAGGCGCAGCTTGGCGCGCTCGAAGCCGCGCACGTCGTCGGTCAGGATGACCCCGACGCTGGCCAGGTCCGGACCATCGGCCGGCAGCACGTCCTCGACCACCCACTGGGTGAAGGCCTCGCGCTGGATCGGCCAGGCGTCTTCCAGGCCGGTGGCGGTCTGGACGCGGGCCCGCAGGGCGTCGTCGGTGGCCGGGGTGATGCTGTCGACCATGGTGCGCGGGAAGCTGCCCTCGGCGTCGATCCAGGCGGCCAGGTCGGCGTCGATCTTGCCGGCGAAGGCGACGACGGCGGCCTTCAGGCGCCACCCGTTGTCGGCGAGGTTGTCACAGGCGACCACGGCGTAGGGCGATAGACCGGCGACGAAGCGGCGACGCAGGCCCTCGACGATGTAGCCGACAGCGCTCTTGGGTTCGCGCGGATTGGCCAGGTCGTGGACGATGTCCGGATGCTTCTCGTCGAGGCCACCCTCGGCCGACAGGGTGTAGCCCTTCTCGGTCACGGTCAGGGTGACGATACGGGTGGTGGGGGCGGCGAGGCGGGCGAAGACCGACGGCGGGTCTTCCGGCGCGACCAGCACTTCGCGGATCGAGCCAACGATGCGGAAGGTGGTCTCGGCGTCCAGCTGGGCCAGGGTGTAGAGGCCGTCCTGCGGCTGCAGGGCGTCGCGGACGCCGGGGCTCTTCAGCGAGACGGCGCAGATCCCCCAGCGCGGGTCGGTGGCCAGCAGCTGGTCGAAATAGAAGGCCTGGTGAGCGCGGTGGAAGGCGCCGGGACCGAAGTGGACGACGCCGATCTCGACCTTGTCGCGGTCATAGGCGGGCAGGGCGACGCCCGGGATCGCGCCCGGATAGCTGGTCGCGCTCAGACGCAGGGCGGGGGAGGTCTCGGAAGAAGCCGTCACGGAAGCAAGCCTAGGGTTTGAGAGCGAACGAAGCGGAGCTTAGATGCAGTAGTCTGACAACCAAGGTCAATTGGCATGACCACTTAAAGGGTCACACCCGATTTCCAGATGGCGATCTCGCGTTCGCCATTGAGCTCGGACTTGGTCTCCTTGCCCGAGGCGGTGTCGACCACGAGGTCCATCAGCCGGTCGGCGGCGTCGTCCATCGAGACGCCCTCCAGCACCTGGCCGGCGTCGAAGTCGATCCAGCCGGGCTTGCGCTGGGCCAGGCCCGAGTTGGAGGCGATCTTCAGGGTCGGGGCGGGGAAGCCCAGCGGCGTGCCGCGACCGGTGGTGAACAGGATCACCGTCGCGCCGGCGGCGGTTAGGGCTGTGGACGAGACCGCGTCATTGCCCGGCGCTTCCAGGAAGGTCAGGCCGTGCGGACCGACGCGCTGGCCGTAACGCAGAACCTCGACCAGCTGAGCCCGGCCACCCTTCTGCACCGCGCCCAGGGACTTCTCCTCCAGCGTTGTGATGCCGCCGGCGATGTTGCCGGGCGAGGGGTTCTCGTAGATGGGTTGGTTGTTGTCGATGAAGTAGCGCTTGAAGTCGTCGATCACCGCCACGGCCTGGTCGAAGATCTCGCGGCTGGCGGCGCGCTGCAGCAGCACGTTCTCGGCCCCGAACACTTCCGGGATCTCGGTCAGCACCGGGGTGCCGCCGGCGTCGGCGACCTTGTCGGCGATGCGGCCGACCAGCGGGTTGGCGGTGACGCCAGAGAAGCCGTCCGAGCCGCCGCACTTGAGGCCCACGACCAGTTCCGAGACCGGGATCGGCTCGCGCTTGTCCTGCTCGGCGATTTTGACCAGAGCCTCGACGGCGGCCAGGCCGTCTTCCATCTCGTCCTCGACCATCTGGGTCGTGAAGCTCTTGAGGCGATCGCGGTCGATGTCCGGCGCGCTTTCCAGCAGGGCCTTCAGCTGGTTGTTCTCGCAGCCCAGGCCCAGGATCAGCACGCCGCCGGCGTTGGGGTGGGCGGCCAAGCCCGCGATCAGGCTGCGGGTGTGGGTGAGGTCATCGCCCAGCTGCGAGCAGCCGAACGGGTGGGGGAAGGCGTAGATGCCGTCGACCCGGCCGGCGAAGCGGGCGTTGGCCTTCTCGGCGATGCGGCGGGCTGTGTTGGCCACGCAGCCGACCGTGCACAGCACCCAGATCTCGTTGCGCGTGCCGGCCCGGCCGTTCTTGCGGCGATAGCCTTCGAAGGTGCGGGCGGCAGGCTCAGCATGCGGCTCCGGCGCGGTCGGCGTGAAGCTGTAGCCCTCGACGCCCTCCAGCCGGGTCTCGACATTGTGGACGTGGACATGGTCGCCGACGGCGATGTCGGCGGTGGCCCGGCCGATCGGCCAGCCGTACTTCAGCACGTCGCTGCCAGCGCTGGCACTGCGAATAGCGATCTTGTGGCCCTTGGGGATGTCGGCGCGGGCGGTGATCGTCTCGCCGTGCAGGTCCAGGGTCTCGCCCGCCGCGATGTCGCGCAGGGCGGTGGCGACGTGGTCGCGGGGGTCCACCGGGTGGATCGATTCGCGGGGCGCCAGGGTTGTTTCAGTCATAGCTCTTCCTCGCCGCCGGATTTCTTATCGCAAATTGGGCGTCTAGTGGCATGGTAACCGGTGTCAGTCATCCCACAAGTTGACGTTTCGTCCTAGAATGGCGGCCTGTGCACGGCTAGAGTATGACAAAACATAACGCTTAAAGCTGCTTGGAAACGCCGTGAACTCTTCGAAGACGCCTTCCACGATCCCGGAAGCCTCAAGTGAAGAGGGGGAGATTGGCGTCGAGGGCGGCCGCAAGCGGGCCACGATCAACGACATCGCCCGCCTAGCCGGGGTGTCGAAGAAGACCGTCTCACGCGTCATCAACCAATCCCCCTTCGTCCGCGACGAGACCCGCGAGCGCATCGAGGCGGTGATCGCCGAGTGGGGCTATGCCCCCGATCCGCAGGCCCGGGGCCTGGCGTTCCGCCGCTCGTTCCTGATCGGCATGATCTACGACAACCCTAACCCGCAATACGTCGTGAACATGCAGCTGGGCCTACTGGACGGCATGCGCGGTTCGGGCTTCGAGCTGGTCGTCCACCCGTGTAACCGCGCCAGCCCGACCTTCCTCCAGGACATCCGCTCCTTCGTCGAGCGCCAGAAGCTGTACGGCGTCGTCCTGCCGCCGTCGGTGTCGGAAGACGAGCGGGTCGCCAAGCTGTTGAACGAGATCGGCTGCGAATACATCCGCATCGCCTCGGTCGAGCTGGACAAGCCCGAGCACATGATCGTCGGCCACGACCGTCTGGGCGGGGAGGTGATGGGGCAGTATCTGGTCGATCTGGGCCACACCCGCATCGGCTTCGTGAACGGTCTGCCGAACTTCCGCTCGTCGCACGAGCGTCGTGGCGGCCTGGAAGACGCGCTGAAGAAGGCCGGTGTCGAGCTGAAGCCCGACTATGTCGTCCAGGGCGCCTATACCTTCGAATCCGGCCTGGCCTGCGGCGAAGCCCTGCTGGCCATGGAGCCGCGTCCCACCGCCATCTTCTGCGGCAACGACGAAATGGCCGCCGGCGCCCTGCAGGCCGCGCGTCGCGCCGGGCTGAAGGTCCCCGAGGACCTGACTGTCGTCGGCTTCGACGACTTCCAGATCGCCCAGGCCGTCTGGCCGCCGCTGACCACGATCCACATCCCGACGCGGGAGGTGGGCCGCATCGCCGCCGAGAAGCTGATCGGCAAGGAAAGTCGCGAAGCGCGTGATCCGGCCAGCACGATCCCGTATCTTGTCCTGCGGGAGTCCTCGGCCGCGCCGCCGAAGTCCTGAAGACAACACGTCGCGACTACCGCCTGCTTTCTTGCAACGCGTCGTGACACCGGTTACCAAGCGCGTCACGACAGCCCGTCGCGAGGCTGCGTCGACGTTGGGAAGAGGAAGCGAAACATGGCCAGGCCGCTGAATTTCCACGAAGATCGTCTGTTCCCGTCCGATGCGACGACGCGCTCGTATGCGCGCGGCCTGTATGGGCTGGTCAAGGACCTGCCGATCATCAGCCCGCACGGTCACACCGATCCGTCGTGGTTCGCCACCAACGCGCCGTTCCAGGACGCCACCGACCTGCTGCTGGCCCCGGACCACTACGTCTACCGGATGCTGTACAGCCAGGGTGTCAGCCTGGACGCCCTGAAGGTGCGTTCGAAGGCCGGCGTGCCTGACACCGACCCGCGCGAGGCCTGGCGCGTCTTCGCCAACCACTTCTATCTCTTCCGCGGCACGCCCTCGTGGATCTGGCTGAACCACGTGTTCAGCAAGGTGTTCGGCTTCACCGAATTCCTCGACGCCTCGAACGCCGACGACTATTTCGACCGCATCAACGAGGCTTTGGCCACCGAGGCCTTCCGTCCGCGCGCGCTGTTCGACCGCTTCAACATCGAGACCATCGCCACCACCGAAGGTCCGCACGAGACCCTGAAGCACCACGCGGCCATCCGTGAGAGCGGGTGGGGCGGTCACGTCATCACCGCCTATCGTCCAGACGCGGTCATCGACTTCGAGGACGAGCGCAGCCCGCGCGCCTTCGAACGCTTCGCCGAGGTGTCTGGCCAGGACGTCTACAGCTGGAAGAGCTACCTGGAAGCGCACCGCCAGCGCCGCCAGGTCTTCATCGAGGCCGGCGCGACCTCGTCGGACCACGGTCACCCGACCGCGGCCACCGCCGACCTGTCGGACGTCGAGGCCGAGGCGCTGTTCGCCGACCTGGTGAAGGGGAATGTGACGCCTGCGAAGGCCGAGCTGTTCCGCGCCCAGATGCTGACCGAGATGGCCAAGATGAGCCTGGACGATGGGCTGGTCATGCAGATCCACCCGGGCTCGCACCGCAACCATAATGTCGGCCTTCTGCAGTCGCACGGTCGCGACAAGGGCGCCGACATCCCGATGCGCACCGAATATGTCGATGCGCTGAAGCCGCTGCTGACCCGCCTGGGCAACGATCCGCGCCTGTCGGTGATCCTGTTCACCCTGGACGAGACCGTCTACAGCCGCGAACTCGCCCCGCTGGCCGGCCACTATCCGGTGCTGAAGCTGGGCCCGTCCTGGTGGTTCCACGATAGCCCGGAAGGCATGATGCGCTTCCGCGAGCAGGTCACGGAAACCGCCGGCTTCTACAACACCGTCGGCTTCAACGACGACACCCGCGCCTTCCTGTCGATTCCGGCTCGCCACGACGTGGCTCGCCGCGTCGACAGCTCGTTCCTGGCCCGTATGGTCGCCGAGCACCGGATGGACCTGGTCGAGGCCGAGGAGCTGATCGTCGATCTGACGTACAACCTGCCTAAGAAGGCCTACAAGTTGGACCAGCGTCCGGACTGGGCTCGCCCGACCACGCTGCGCGCCGCCGCCGAATAGAACACCCTTTCCGGAGACTTCCCGATGTTCGCCAAGACCTACCACGCCACCCATCCGGACATGATGTTCGCGGCCGGCAACGAAGACCTGCGTGACCGTTACCTGATGCAGGGTCTGTTCCAGGACGGCCAGATCGTCCTGACCTACAACCACGCCGAACGCTTCGTCGTCGGCGGCGTGGTGGCCACCACGGCCGTGAAGCTGCCCGACCAGACCGAGCCCGCCTCGGCCGCCGGCCACCCGTTCCTGGAGCGCCGCGAGCTGGGCGTGATCAATGTCGGTGAGACCACCGGCAAGATCACCGTCGACGGCGTCGCCTACGAGATCGTTCCGCGTGACGGCCTGTACGTCACCATGGGCGCCAAGGACGTGACGTTCGAAGGCGTGAACGGCGAAGCCGCGCGCTTCTACCTGGTCAGCCTGCCGGCCCATGTCGCGTTCGAAACCAAGAAGCTGGCCTTCGCCGACGCCGTCGCCCTGGAGCGCGGCGCGCTGGAAACCAGCAACGAGCGCACGATCTACCAGTACATCGTCCCGACGACCTGCAAGTCGGCTCAGCTGCTGCTGGGCATGACCGTCCTGAAGACGGGCAGCGTCTGGAACACCATGCCGCCCCACCTGCATGACCGCCGTTCGGAAGCCTATTTCTACTTCGGCCTGGGCGATAACGACCGCGTGTTCCACTACATGGGCGAGCCGGACGAGATGCGTCACATCGTGATCGCCAACGAAGAGGCCGTGATGAGCCCGCCGTGGTCGATCCACATGGGTTCGGGCACCGCCAACTACACCTTCATCTGGGCGATGGGCGGCGAGAACCTCGACTACACCGACATGAACGTGCTGGACATCTGCCAGCTGAAGTAGGGGCCTTAGGCCACCGCGCTCCGACCTGTCATCCCGGGCGAAGCGCAGCGTAGACCCGGGACCGCCCCAGTGCGTGGCGGTCCCGGCTTTCGCCGGGATGACAGCATTCTCAGACAGGAACTCGACATGGCCAATCCGTTCAGCCTCGAAGGCAAGGTCGCGCTCGTCACCGGCGCCAACACCGGCATTGGCCAGGGCATCGCCATCGCGCTCGCTCAAGCCGGCGCGAACATCGCCGCCGCGGGCCGCAGCGAGCCGACCGAAACCCAGAAGGCCGTCGAGGCCCTGGGCCGCAAGTTCCTGTCTATCAAGGCCGACTTCGGCTCGACCGAGCCCGTCCAGCGCGTGGTCGACGAGACCGTCGCCGCGTTCGGCCAGGTCGACATCTTGGTCAACAACGCCGGCATCATCCGTCGCGCCGACTCGATCGAGTTCTCGGAAGCCGACTGGGATGCGGTGATGGACACCAACCTGAAGGTCGTCTTCTTCCTGACCCAGGCCTTCGCCAAGCAGGCTCTGAAGCAGGGCGGTGGCAAGGTGATCAACATCGCTTCCTTGCTGTCGTTCCAGGGCGGCATCCGCGTGCCGTCCTATACGGCCGCCAAGTCGGGCCTGGCTGGCCTGACCAAGATCCTGGCCAACGAGTGGGCGACCAAGGGCATCAACGTCAACGCCATCGCGCCGGGCTATTTCGACACCAACAACACCGAGGCCCTGCGCGCCGACGCCGACCGCAACGCCTCGATCCTGGCCCGGATCCCGGCCGGCCGGTGGGGTCGTCCCGAGGACATCGGCGGCGCCGCTGTGTTCCTGGCCTCGTCGGCCGCCGACTATGTTCAGGGCATTACTTTGCCCGTGGATGGTGGTTGGCTGGCCCGCTAACGAAATAAATCCACGCAAAAATACGATGGTAGCGCAACCATCGTGCCGGGCGGGTTTTCCCGCCCGGTGAAGCGCGCTAGACGGCGCCGCAGCATTGGCGGCCGGGATCGATCCTGCGTCGCCGACGCTTTCTCGTGATCCATTCCCGTTCGGAACGGCTCCGGCCGTTCCTGGAGCTCGCGCATGCGCAATCCGGCCCTGTCGATCGACGTCGACCGTCCTACCAGCCGTCACGTCCGCCAGAACGCCAATCTGCTGAGCGACCTCCTGATCGAGGCGATCACCTATCTCGAAGGCGAGGAGGCCGCCGCCCTGGTGGCTAAGGCCCGCAAGGCCGCCTCCCGCGAGGACGAGGAAACGGGCGACGCGCCGGTCCTCGACCATCTGTTCGCCGACCTCTCCAACGACCAGGCCGTGTTCCTGGCCCGTGCCTTTGCCAGCCACTCGCTGCTGGCCAATATCGGTGAAGACGTCGCCGGCCGCCGCCGCCACGCCGAGGCCGACGCCCAGCCGGGCGATGAGCGTCCGCGCACCCTGGTCGACGCCGTCAACGTCCTGCGCGCCAAGGGCAAGACCGAGGAAGAGCTGGCCAAGATCTTTGCGGCCATGAACGTGGTGCCGGTGCTGACCGCCCACCCGACGGAAGTCCGTCGTCGGAGCATGGTCGATCGCGAGACCGAGATCTCGCGCCTGATGGCCCTGCGCCGCCACCATCTGCCGCCGGACCTGGAAGCCGAGATCCGCGAGGGCCTGTTCCGCGAGATCGCCCTGATGTGGCGCACGCGTCTCTATCGTCCCGAGCGGATCACCGTGAAGGACGAGATTCGCAACGCCCTGTCGATCGTCCGCACCTCGATCCTGCCGGCGATCATCGAGCTCTATGGCGACTGGACCGGCAAGATCGGCTCGCACGGTCATCTGGCCCCGCTGCTGAAGATGGGTTCGTGGCTGGGCGGCGATCGCGACGGTCACCCCGGCGTCAATGGCGAGACCCTGAAGCTGGCCTTCGCCAGCCAGTCGCGCGTGATCCTCGACTGGTACGCCGGCGAGGTCCGCAAGCTGTGGTCCAACCTGGCCGTCTCGACCGCCTACACCCCGGTGTCGGAAGAGCTGCTGGCCCTGGCCGCTCAGACCAAGGACCCGTCCGTCCACCGTCTGGACGAGCCGTACCGCCTGGCCCTGGAGCTGGTGTTCGACCGCCTGACCGCTGTGTCACAGAAGCTGACCGGCCAGCCCGTCACCTTCGCCAACGGCACGACTAACGTCGAGCCCTACGGCCATCCGGACGCCTTCGTCTCGGATCTGACGATCATCATCGACAGCCTGGAGCGCAACGGTGGCGAGCGCCTGGTCGGCACGGCCCTGCGCACCCTGGTCGAGGTGGCCAAGGCCTGCGGCTTCCACCTGATGAGCCTCGATCTGCGCCAGAACGCCGACGTCCACGAGCGGACCGTCGATGAGCTGTTCCAGCGCGCCGGTTCAGGCGTCGCCTACCTCAAGCTGGACGAGGAGGCCCGCTGCAAGGTCCTGATCGAGGAGCTGTCGCACCAGCGCCCCCTGGTCTCGCCGTTCACCGCCTACAGCGAAGAGACGACCAAGGAGCTGGCCACCATGGAGGCGGCCGCCCAGGCGGTGCGCGACTATGGCCACGGCTGCATCGGCGCCTACATCATCTCGAAGGCCGCGACCCTGTCGGACATCCTCGAGCCGCTGGTCCTGCTCAAGCAGGTCGGCATGGTCTGGGGCGGGGCCGCGCCGCGCGCCTCGGTCAAGGTCGCGCCGCTGTTCGAGACCATCGGCGACCTGGAGAACGGCCCGGCCGTCCTGCGCCAGTGGCTGGAGCTGCCGCTGGCCCGCACCATCCTGGGCGACCGGCCGGTGCAGGAGATCATGCTCGGCTACTCCGACAGCAACAAGGACGGCGGCTATGTCGCGTCCCGTCGGGGCGTGGCGCGCGGCGCTTCGGCGCTGGCCTATGAGGCCGACCGCATGGGCGTCGGTTTGCAGCTGTTCCACGGCCGGGGCGGCAGCGTCGGTCGCGGTGGCGGTCCCGCCGCCGAGGCCGTGCTGGCCCAGCCGGCCGGCACCGTCCAGGGCCGTATCCGCATGACCGAGCAGGGCGAGATGATCGCCCGCCGCTTCGGCGACCAGCCCACCGCCCGCCGCAACCTCGACGGCCTGGCCGCCGCCGTGCTGATGTCCAGCGAGCGTCCGCTGCATCAGCCCGACCCCAAGGTCGAGGCGGCCATGACCGCCCTGGCCGAGGCCTCGTTCCACGGCTTCCGCGCCCTGGTGTACGACGACCCGGCGTTCGAGGACTTCTTCTGGTCGGTCACCCCGATCAGCGAGATCGTCGGCTTGAACATCGGCAGCCGTCCGGCGTCGCGGACCGCCAGCCGCAAGATCGAGGACCTGCGGGCGATCCCGTGGGTGTTCTCCTGGTCGCAGGCCCGCTTCATGCTGCCGGGCTGGTACGGTTTCGCCTCGGGCGTCGAGCGGGCCAACCTGTCGGTCGAGCAGCTGCGCGACCTGGCCGGCAATTTCGACTTCTTCGCCTCGCTGCTGTCCAACATGGAGCTGGCCCTGGCCCAGAGCCACATGGGCATCGCCGCCCGGTACGTGGCCCTGTCGCCGGACAAGGCGAACGCCGAGCGCATCTTCGAGGCGATCAAGCGCGAACACGACGCGGCCTCGCGCATCGCCCTGGAGATCCGGGGCGGTTCGGCGCTGCTCGACAACCAGCCCGACCTCGCCGAGTCCGTGGCCCTGGCCAGCCGCTCGGTCGATCCGCTGAACCACCTGCAACTGGAGCTGCTGTCGCGCCGCCGGGCAGGGGAGGCCGACGAGGAGCTCCGCCTGGCCATCCAGCTGACCGTGGCCGGCATCGCGGCGGGGCTGCGGAACACGGGCTGATCCCGATCTGACCACCTTCCGGTCTCCCCGGCGAACGCCGGGGAAATCGGATGTGGGAGGAACCTGCGAAACGCCGGATTCCCAGGCCTGCAAAGGCTTTCCTTTTCAACATCTTGCCGCCTCAAAAAAGGGATCCCAACTCCGCTTGCGCTCCCTGGCGGTTTCTGGTTATCTGCCCATGACACCGGTGGCGAAGTGGCTTGGCCACTTTTCCGGTTTTCCGTGACACCGGTGTCATAACGTTTCGGTTCGGCGTCGTGGTCGGTCCGTTTCGTTTGCGGCTCTTTGAGCTCGCTCCTGCGCAAACTTCCGGGGCGTCGGGTCATACCGGCGCCCTCACTTTTGCGTCGGGAGAGGCGAGGAGAGCCGACGGAAGAAGGCTTAAGGGACGGAAACGACGACCACTGACTTTGACGCGCGGGCCAGGGTCCGAAACACGTGTTTCAAAGTGCCGTTGCGGCAAGCCCATAGTGGCGTGCGGACGCAACGCGGTCTAAGGGATCGCCCTGAGCCAATTCCGGCGAAATCTTGCACGCGCGGCGGTCCGCAAGGCCCTCCGCGCAAGATCGATCCTTCGGGAAGGAGTCTACGATGGTAAAAGACCGTATGGCGGTGCTGACCGCCCTGATGGACCAGGGTGTCATCCCGGTTTTCTATCACCCGGACGTCGAGGTCTGTAAGAAGGTGATCCAGGCCTGCGCCGACGGCGGCGCGCCCTGCATCGAGTTCACCAACCGCGGCGACTTCGCCAGCCACGTCTTCTACGAAGTGACCCGTCACTTCGCCTCGGCCGATCCGCGCGTGATCATGGGCGTGGGCTCGATCGTGGACGCCCCGACCGCCGGCATCTACATCGCCAACGGCGCCAAGTTCGTCGTCGGCCCGATCCTGAACGCCGACGTCGCCAAGGTCTGCAACCGTCGCAAGATCCCGTATTCGCCGGGCTGCGGTTCGGCCTCGGAAATCTCGTACGCCGAAGAGCTGGGTTGCGAGATCGTCAAGGTGTTCCCGGGTTCGTCGGTCGGCGGCCCCGATTTCGTCAAGGCGGTGCTGGGCCCGATGCCCTGGACTCGCATCATGCCGACGGGCGGCGTCGATCCGGACGAAGCCTCGGTCAAGAAGTGGTTCGGCGCGGGCATCGTCGCCGCCGGCATGGGCACCAAGCTGATCACGCAAGAGCTGCTCGACGCGGGCGATTACGCCGGCATCACCGCCAAGGTCCGCGAGACGGTGGACCTCATCAAGAAGGTTCGTGGGAAGGCCTAAATGACCGACAATATCCTCAACATCCGCCCGGCTTCGGAAACCAAGTGGGACTGCGCGTCCTTCGGTGAAGTGATGCTGCGTTTCGACCCGGGCTTCGGCCGGGTCCGCAACGCCCGTCAATTCCAGGTCTGGGAAGGCGGCGGCGAGTACAACGTCGCCCGCGCTTTCAAGAAGTGCTGGGGCAAGCGCTCGACGGCCGTGACGGCTCTGCCGGTCAACGACCTGGGCTGGCTGGTCGAGGACCTGATGATGCAGGGTGGCGTCGACACCTCGCACGTCATCTGGCGCGACTTCGACGGCCTGGGCCGCAACACCCGCGTCGGCCTGAACTTCACGGAAAAGGGTTTCGGCGTCCGTCCGGCCCTGGGCTGCTCGGACCGTGGCCACTCGGCCGCCTCGCAGATCCGCCCCGGTGAAGTGAACTGGGAAAAGCTGTTCGGCGAAGAAGGCGTGCGCTGGTTCCACACCGGCGGCATCTTTGCGGCCCTGGCCTCGAACACGGCCGAAGCCGTGATCGAAGCCGTGGAAGTCGCCCGCAAGTACGGCACCGTCATCTCCTACGACCTGAACTACCGCGCCTCGCTGTGGAAGTCGCAGGGCGGCAAGGAAGGCGCTCAGAAGGTCAACCGTCACATCGCCCAGTACGTCGACGTGATGATCGGCAACGAAGAAGACTTCACCGCCTGCCTGGGCTTTGAAGTCGAAGGCCTGGACGAGCACATCAGCTCGATCGACCCGGCCAACTTCAAGAAGATGATCCAGACGGCCGTGAAGGAGTTCCCGAACTTCAAGGTCGCCGCGACCACCCTGCGCAACGCAAAGACCGCCTCGGTCAACGACTGGTCGGCGATCCTGTACGCCGGCGGCGAGTTCTACGCCTCGATGATGCGTGAGAACCTCGAGATCTATGACCGCGTCGGCGGCGGCGATGGCTTCGCCTCGGGCCTGGCCTTCGGCTTCATGGAAGGCAAGGGTCCGCAGGCTGCCGTCGAGTACGGCGCGGCCCACGGCGCTCTGGCCATGACCACCCCGGGCGACACCTCGATGGTGCGCCAGGCGGAAGTCGAAGCCGTGATGAAGGGCAAGGGCGCGCGGGTCATCCGCTAAGCCTTTCCCCTCGAAGACTGACGAGAAGCCCTCGGCCGCAAGGCCGGGGGCTTTTTCTTTTAATTCCTTTACTTGGCGCGACCCCTTGTGACGCTTGGGGTTGCTGTATCCGGCGGCGCGAAAGCGCGGAGTCTCCGACTTGCAATGCTCTTGCCACGCAACCTGCGCGGTGAGATGCCTTGTAAAGGGATGGAGAACGCCGTTATGTCAATGACAGCGGAAGCGCTCGAACGAGAGCGCCAGTTTCACAATGAGCGGTTCGCGGAAGACAATCGCGAAGCTCAGGAAAAGTACTATTTCGCCATCAAGGACTGCGAGGACGACATGTGGAAGGCCGTCAGGGCCGCCGCGGTCGGCAAGCGGGTCCTGGAATACGGGTGCGCCAAGGGCGAGCGGTCGTTCGAGCTGGCGCCCATCGCCGCACGGGTCGACGGGATCGACATCTCGGACGTCGCGATCGACATGGCCGCTGACCGCGCGAAGGCCCAGGCGGTGGAGAACGTCTGCTTCACCGTCGGCGACGCCCATGACACGCCCTATGACGACAACACCTTCGACGTCGTCTTCGGCAGCGGGATCATCCACCACCTGGACACCGAACGGTCCCTGCAGGAGATCAACCGCATCCTGAAGCCCGGTGGCGTCGCGATCTTCAAGGAGCCCCTGGGCTGCAACGTCGCCATCAACATGTACCGGATGGTGACGCCGGCCGCCCGGACGGATGACGAGCATCCGCTGATGCCGGTCGACTACCGGATCTCCCGCCGTGTCTTCGGTAAGGCCCAGTGGACCTTCTACGGCCTGCTGACCCTGGGCGCGGTGCCGTTCCGGTCCTTGCCGATCGGAGGTCTGGCGCTGAAGGTCGCGGCGGCCTGCGACCGCGTCATCGCCCTGGTCCCCGGGCTGCGGTGGCAGCTCTGGTACAGCCTCATGGTGATGACCAAGGCCGCTTAGCGCGTTTCAGTGCGCGGAGAACCGCAGTGTTGCGGGCGTGGCCGGAACGCCCGTCACCGATGCGAAGTTCTGGAATTTCGCGCTGTTGAAGCCAATCCAGTAGTCCTTCCCGGCTACTACCGTGCACGCCAGCGTAAACGTGCGCCCGTCCTTGGACTGCTGGGGCTTGGGCGCGCAGGCGGGGAAGCTGGCGCGATCGCGGGCGACGACGAACGAATAGCTGGCCCGCATCGGCCGGTCGAAGGTGACCTTCAGCTGGATCTTGCCGGCCTGGACCTCGGCCCCGACGGCGGGATAGGTCGAGACCACGCGTGGCGGGCCTTGCGGGGCGGAGACCGCCAGGGCGGCGAAGGCGCCGACGGCGGCGGCAGCGAGAGCGATCATCGAGGTTGCTCCAATGGGGATGGGCCATTTGCGGCTAGCCACGGTTTCGATGCGAGCGGGCGCCTCGACCACCCCGATTTTCTTGTCCCAAGTTTCTTGTGGCCCCACCCGCCGCGCCAGCTCGCGGCTGCTGCCGACGCCGGTCTTGCGCCGCGCCTCGCGCAGCCGCTCGTTGATCGCGCCTTCGGTGAGGCCCAGCTGCGTGGCGGCGCTCTTGGCCGTGTGGCCCTGGGCGAGCAGGCGCAGGACCTGACGCTCGGCGTCGGTCAGGCGCGAAAGATCAGGCGTCACGGTACAGAATCCAACCCCGGGTCGAGGCAGGCAGGTCAGCACGCTTTGGTGAGGCCGGGCAACGATCACGAACGCGCGCTTTTCGGAACGGACGGAGCGATTCCCGGGTTGATTGGCGGTCAGATCAATTTCGCGAGTTCAGGACCATGTTTTCGCCAGTTCACAGTTCCACGGGACGCCGGTGCGCCGTGGCCGTGCTGGCGCTGAGCCTCGGGCTGGGGGCAGCCGACGCGGCGCTGGCGGGCAAGCAGCAGAAGGCGCCCCAACAAGCGCCTATGACCTCCGCCGAAGCCAATACTCAGAGCCTCGGCTCGGCCGTCGCCGCGCCGCTGCGCGACATCAATGTCGTGCGCTCCGAGATCCCCGACCTGCTGATCAAGGCCCAGACCGATCCCTACGCCCCGCCGTCGCCGGGCTGCGCGCCGCTGAAGGCCGAGATCGACCAGTTCGACGCCGTGCTGGGCGACGACTATGACGACCGCAGCGACGATGCGAAGAGCGGGCAGGGCGGCATGGCCAAGCCGGTCCTGGGCGTGGTGGCCAGTACGATCACCGACGTCATCCCGATGCGCGGCTGGGTACGCCGCCTGACCGGGGCCGAGCGCCACGACCAAGCCGTCCGCGACGCCATCAAGGCCGGCTTCGTGCGGCGCGGCTACCTGAAGGGCCTTTACAACGCGGGCACCTGCAAAGGGAACCGTCTGGTGTTCGTGGCCGCCAAGCCCGCTCCGCCGCCGGTGCTGATCGCCGCCGAGCCCGTCCCGGTCATGGTCGCGGCCCAACCGCCGGCGCCGACGCCACAGGTCGCCGCGCCGCTCGCGCCGTTCTCGATGATGGTGCGTGTCGCCGCCGCTGACGCTACGGGCGTGCAGTAGGGCCTAGCCCCGCACGAAGATGTTCCGCAGCCACTGGGTGCCGGCCTTGGCGGCCTGGCCCCAGTCCTCGTCGTCGCCTAGCGCGTCGGGGGTGTAGCCCCAGGGATTGTACACCTTCAGCCGGGGGACCTTGGCGAAGGCCGCCACGTCGCGGGTGGCCAGGGTCAGGCCGTGCTCCAGGGCGGTGGCGGCCAGCAGGGCGTCGCGGCTGTCGGCCAAAGGCACATGGGCGCGGCGGCGGACCACGGCGGCGTCGATGGCCAGCACGCGGCCGTCGAAGGCGGGCGTGACGCGGTTGTCCAGCCAGTCGCGCAACTGGGCGCCCTGGGCCTTGTCCTTGCGCTCGGCGCGGGCGGCGGCGGTGTCCAGTTCCAGCAAGGTGAGCGCCGAGATGAACAGGCTGGAGCGCGCGGCGTTGGCCGCCCAGGCGGCCAGGCCGCCATCCGTGGCGCCGACCTTGGCGTTGCGCAGCTCGAAGACGACGTCGGTGTCGAGGAGGTGCATCAGCCGCCGTCCCGCCGGTTCCAGGTCTCAGTGGAGCGCGGCAGCTCGGTCGGCGCCAGGCCCGGCATAGCCAGCAGGTCGACGATGGTCTCGGTCTGGCCGGTCAGGCGACGATAGGTTTCGACGCTCATCAGCACGTGGGTGGGGCGGCCGCGGTCGGTGATGAACACCGGCTCGATTCTGGCCGCGCGCTTGGCCTGGCTGACATCCTGGTTGAAATCGCGGCTCGTCAGGACCTTCATGGCTCTCCCCAGCGCCCGAGAATGACAAGGCTGTCTGTAGGTACGTTACTACATAGTGGCGTTCCGGCAACAAAAAATGGGCAAGGAAAACAATCGACTGACAGGGGTGTCAAAAACACCGTCGTCCTGTTGCGCGCGCCCCGGATTCCTGCGCGGCATGAGGTCAAGGCGCAAAGCCAGACGATATTCGCTAGGGGGCAAACTCAGGTGTCAGACTTACTTTCTCAGACGATCGCCGTGGCGGGCGATCTGCTCAACAAGCACGGACCGGCCACGAAGGCGGCCGCCGCCAGCTACTCGCCGACCGATTTCTCCGTGCACTTCTTCCTGCAGCTGGCCGTCATCGTGCTGGCCTGCCGCGTGGTCGGCTGGCTGGGCCAAAAGCTGCTGAAGCAGCCCCAGGTCGTGGGCGAGATGATCGCCGGCGTGGTGCTTGGCCCGTCGCTGCTGGGCCTGCTGGCCCCCGATCTCCAGGCCGCGATCTTCCCCAAGGAGACCAAGAGCATCCTGTATGTCGGCGCCCAGCTGGGCGTGGGCCTCTACATGTTCATGGTCGGCACCAGCTTCCAGGCGGGGCACTTCAAGGCCAAGGCCAAGAGCGCCATGAGCGTGTCGTTCGCCGGCATCGCCGCGCCGTTCGTCATCGCCGCCCTGATCACCCCGTTCCTGCTGAAGGTGCCCGGCCTGTTCGCCGCCGGCATCAGCCAGGCCAACGCCACCCTGTTCATGGGCGCCTGCATCGCCCTGACCGCCTTCCCGATGCTGGCCCGGATCATCAACGAGCGCGGCCTGGCCAAGACCTCGCTGGGCACGCTGTCCCTGACCGCCGGCGCCTTCGACGACGCAGTGTCGTGGTGCGTGCTGGCCCTGGTGCTGGCGACGTTCGGCGGCGGCCCCGGCGTGGCCGGCCTGGCCATCGGCGGGGGGCTGCTGTGGGTGCTGTTCGTCGTCACCCTGGGTCCGAAGATCCTGGCGCCGCTGGGCCGCAAGGTCGAGCGCGAGGGCGAGATGAGCACCCAGTCGCTGGCCCTGGTCATCCTGGCCTTCTGCACCTCGGCGTTCCTGATGGACGCCGTCGGCATCCACGCCATCTTCGGCGGCTTCATCCTGGGCGTGGTCATGCCGCGCGGCCTGCTGGTCGAGGAGCTGAAGAAGAAGGTCGAGCCGATCGCCGTCGTGCTGCTGCTGCCGATGTTCTTCACCTATTCGGGCCTCAACACCCGGATGGACATGGTCAACTCGCCCCAGCTGTTGTTGATCGCGCTGGGCGTGCTGGCCGCCTCGATCGTGGCCAAGTGGGGCGCCTGCTACGTCGCCGCCCGCCTGACCGGCGAGAACCACGCCACCTCGATGGGCATCGGCGCGCTGATGAACTCGCGCGGCCTGATGGAGCTGATCATCATCAATATCGGCCTGCAGAAGGGCATCATCGGCCCGACCCTGTTCTCGATGCTGGTGCTGATGGCGATCGTCACCACGGTGATGGCCAGCCCGCTGTTCGAGGTCGTCTACGGCAAGAAGGCCCGCGAGTCGGGCGAGCTGGGCGCGGTGCCCGACGGCGCGCGGGCCTAGGGCCTCACGGCCAACGCTTCCCCTGGGCCCGCTTCGAAAGGAGCGGGCCTTTTTCTTGCGCCTTAGGCTCCCTCCAGCGCAAAGCCGAACTGGTTGATCTGGGCGATCAGGTCGCGGTGGCTGGGCAGGTCCAGGGTGGCGCGGTCGGCGAAGCCGCGGATCTTGGCGAACAGCTTGGCGGCCGCAGCCACGTCAGGGAACTCGCCGGCGCCGTCGGCCAAGTCGGTTTTGAAGCCCATGCCGTACAAGATGTACTGGTAGTTGAAGAAGGCGAAGGTCTCGAGGTCGAGGATGAAGTCGAACCGGGCCGGCGGGCGGTAGCGCCACTGGTCCAGCAGGTCGGCCAGGCGCTCGGGGATCGAGGCGGCGGCGGTGTTCTCGCGCCAGAACGGCTCGGGCCGCTGGCTGAGCGCGTAGTGCAGCTTCAGGAAGACGATGATGTTGTCGTAGCGCGCCGTCATCAGCTCGTTGAAGCGGCGAGCCGGGGCGCTGACCGGGCCGTTGTGCGGGAACAGCTCGGCGATCATCGCCACGGCCGCCTCGATCAGCACCACGCCGGTGGACTCCAGCGGCTCCAGGAAGCCGGCCGACAGGCCCACGGCGACGCAGTTCTTGATCCACTGCTTCTCGCGATAGCCGGCGTCGAAGCTGATCTTGCGAGGCTCGATGTCGCCCCCGCCGAGGTAGTCGCGCAGCACCGCTTCGGCGCGGTCGTCGTCCATGTGGTCGCTGGAATAGACGCAGCCGACGCCGCGCGCGCCGGCCAGGCCGATGTCCCAGGTCCAGCCGGCCGCGTGAGCGGTGGCGACGGTGTAGCTCTGGATCGGCGCGTCGGGGCGCTCGTAGGGCGCGCGGCAGGCCAGAGCCCGGTCGGCGAACAGGATCGGCCTGGCCGACTTGAACGGCGAGCTCAGGGCCTTGCCGATCAGCTCGGCCCGGAAGCCCGAGCAGTCGATATAGAGGTCGGCGGTCAGCTCGCCATGCTCGGGGCTGACGATCCGGGCGATGGCGCCGGTCTCGTCCAGCGGCGCTTCGGTGACCTGGCCTTGCAGGTGGCGCACGCCCAGCTCGCGGGCGCGGTCGGCCAGCACCTGGGCCAGCTTGGCGGCGTCGAAGTGGTAGGCGTAGTTCAGCGGCCCGGAAAAGTCGCTCTCGTGCGGGCGCTTGGGCGCGCGGGCCGCGTCGGCGACCCGGGCCTGGATAGTCACGGCCTCGGCGAACGGCGGGCGGGCGGCCTCGTCCTGCAGCAGCCAGTAAGGCGCCAGCGAGGTCCCTTCGGTCGAGAACGGCGCCTCGAACGGGTGGAAGAAGCTGTGATGTTTGCCGCCTTGCGGCGCGTGCACCCAGTCGACGAACCGGATGCCCTGCTTGAAGGTCGCCGAGGTCTCGCGGATGAAGTGGGCCTCGTCGATCCCCAGGAACCGCAGGGTGTTGCGGATGGTGGGGAAGGTGGCCTCGCCGACGCCGACGATGCCGATCTCGGGCGACTCCAGGAGGGTGATCTCCAGGTGCGCGTGCTCGGCCACGCGCAGAGCCTTGGCCAGATAGGCGGCCGTCAGCCACCCGGCCGTCCCGCCGCCCACGATGAGGATGCTTCGCCTGCGTTGCATGGGAGGAGTGATAGCAGAGTTCGGGGAAGGGGAGGGAAGTCCGATCTCCGCGCGACCGGTCACCCTAGGGATGTCCTTCGTCAAATGGGGCAACTGGACCTTGTGAGAGTCGGCGCCGCTTGCTGTATTGCGCCCAGTGTTGAGGGGCGAAATGGCTGATCTACCGTATCCGACTTACGAGCCTAACAAGAAGCTGACGCCGGAGAAGATGGGGTGGGCGCCGCTCCTGACGTTCCAGGCCGAGACCATGAGTGGCGTCCCGTGGGAGGCGTTCGCGGGCGTGAACGATACCAGCGCCTATGGCGACGGCATTTACAAAATCAATCTCACGCAGGGTTACCAATACGATGTAACCAGCCGGAGCTTCTTTGATCCGTTTTTTCCTAGAATTTTCGATCAGTATGGAAATGTCGTTTCTAGAGACATCTATGTCTCCAGTGGTGAGGCTGAGATACGGGATTTTGTGGCGCCCTATACGGGCGTGTATTATGTCGATGCCAGTTGGCATAAGGGGGCGTACTATACGGGTGCTTCCGTATACTTCTATGAAGACCAAAATCCGGTAAAGCCGAACCACGCGCCGACAGCTGTCTTCTCATTCAACCAGATCAGCTGGACGGAAGGCGCGTCGAACAAGTACCTCATCCCGCTCTCGACCTTCAGCGATCCAGATGGCGACCGGCTGACTTTCACGGCGCGCGCCAACAGCACGGCGCTGCCCAGCTGGATGACCTTCGATCCCGCCACGCTGACCTTCTCCGGCACGCCGCCGGCCGGCGTCAGCGATTACGGCATACAGGTCATCGCCACGGACCCGGGCGGTCTGCGAGCCACGCTCGATTTTGTCATCTCGACGCCAGCAGGCCTGTCGGCGGGGCGGCAGGTGGCGGTCGCAGCGGCGTGGATCCTGCGGACCAATTCGGCGCATGACGCCCAGGTCGCCAGCCTGGAGAGCAAGGCCGACGCTGGAACCATGACCGCCTCCGCCGCGATCACGCAGATGCTGACCCTGGCCGACGCCACGACCTCGGTGGCGTCGATGAACTACCAGTTCTTCACGGGGAAGATTCCCACTCAGAACGGCATCGACTTTCTAGTGTCGCCGACGGGACCGAACGCGACCAACCTGAACAGCGCCTACTACGCCAAGTTCGACACCGTGAACCGTTACATCAACTTCGCGGTGAACCTGGGCAAGAACGGTGAGGCCAAGGACAGCTTTGCGGCCAGCTACGGATCGCTGAGCCTGTTCGACGCGACCAAGAAGGCCTATGCGGCGATCTTCGGCGGGACGCCGACAGACGCTAAGGTCCATCAGCTGATCGACACGCGCGTTGACTACCTGGCCTCTTATGGCGGCGACGGCGCGACGGGCATCGGGACCAAGGCGGCGATGGTCGGCTTCCTGCTGGCGGCGGCCGCGACCGAGAACTTGGGCGTGATCGCCAAGTCGAATGACGCCTGGCTGATGGACCTAGTCGACGGCGACGCCCCCTTCGCCATCAACATTCTCGATTCCGCCAAGGGCTACTACAAGGCCGACTTCATCTTCGGCGGCTGACGCGCGGAGGGACCGGCCTAGAAGGCCGGCCCCAGGGTCACGTTGGCCATCGCGCTGCCGGTGAGGATGACGCTGAGCGGAACCATGCCGTGGTCGGTGAAGTCGGCGGCGCTCAAGGTCGTGTCGCCCGCGCCGCTGGCGCCGGTATTGACCACGGCGATGACCGTCCGGTCGTTGGTGGGATCATAGACCGAGACCAGGTAGTTGGCGTCCGCGGCCAGGCCAGTGATCGCGCTGGCGCCGATAGCGGTCTGGAACAGGGTCTTGAAGTCGCTGGTCAGGCTGGTGTCGGTCGTCAGGTTGATCATCGAGACGTTGGTCGTCGCGGCGACCGCGCCGTCGGTCTGGGCGAGGTTCTGCGCGGTCATGGTGTCGCCCGCCGTCAGGCCATGGCTGACAGCGCCCTTGGCCAGGCCTGTGAACGCGATTCCGGCCGCGTTCCGCAGGCTGAAGTCGTGATCGTCCGCGCTGAAGACCAGGGTGACGCCTTCCACATAGCCAGACCCCTTTCGCATGTCCGCGGTGATGGTGGGGCTCAGATAGCTCGTCTCGGCGCCCCCGCCGGCGGCGGTATTGCCGACGAAGGCCACCGTGTCGTTACCACCCACGAGGCTGAGGAGGTAATAGATCGAGTGGTTCTGCCCCTGGACACCGAGCTGGAACCGGTCGACCCCGACGCCGCTGGTGAATGTCCCCCCGCCGAGGCCCGCGAGGACGGAGACCCCTGCGGGTGGGGTGATCCCGTCGCCAGGCAGCTGCGACGAGCTGAAATCGAACCTTGCCGTGAACGCCGAGGCGTCCACGGTCATTGTCGTGGTCAGGTTGGCGTTGTTGGCGCTGATGGACAGGGGCACGTCGCCGGTCACCACCATGCGACGCGCCGCGACCAGGTCGTCGCTGATGACGTTCTGGGGGCCCGGGCCCGTCGAGACGATGTTCAGTGTCTCCAGGCTGCTGATCTCTTTCAAGGTGCTCAGCGCCGTGCCAGTGGAGGCGGCGCTGTTGAAGCGCAGCGTCAGCGTATCGGACGCGGTATTGTTGGCCAGGGACAGGGTCAGGTTGAGGCCGGCGCCGGAACTTGCAAGCACATCCAGGCTCGCATTGTTGGCCAGGTTCGTGAGCGAGAGGTTGCCGCTCCCGCCGCCGACCTGCAGAGCCATGCCGGCCGGCAGAAGCTGGACGTCCTGGCTCGAGGTCCCGTTCTGGCCGGTGAAGCGGATATTCTCCACGCCGGTCACGTGGTCGAAGGCATGGGCGTCGGTCACGTTGCCGATGATCGCGACCGTGTCGTTGGACCCTCGGCTGCCGTCCACCGTGTCGCCCGAAGTCAGGTTCCTGCCGAAATTGACGAGATTCGGCCCGGTCCCCAGGATCACGGTCTGATCGGCCGCGCCGAGTGTCTGGATGCCGCTGGACCCGTTTCCGATCGTGACGCCGCCCGTGGCCGCGCTGGCGTCGATGGTCGGCGTGAGGAAAATCCTGTCGCCGACGCCGGGAACGAAGGCGGAGAGGACCAGGGGCGCGGCCCCGCTGATATTCAGTCTCGCCAGGCTGGTCTGGGTGCTGCCGGTGTTCAAGTAGACGGTGTTGGCCGTCCCGTTGGAGACGACGTTCAGGGTCTCGTAGAAGTCCGTCCCCGAGGTCGGGGCAAGATTGATGATCGACGCCGTACTGCTGACCACGTCGTCGGTCAGGGTCAAGGTGGCGGCGTCGTGGGCGCCGGTCAGGGTCGTGTTGTCGACGGTGAAGCGGATCGTGCCGCTTCTCTGGTTGCTGACCGCGAACTTGGTCACGTTGGCGCCGAAGCCGGTGAAGGTGGTGTTGGCCTGGTTCCGCTCACTGACCAGTTCTGTGAAGGAACTGGTCGGCGTCAGGGTCACCGTGGTCAAGCCGGTGGCGGTGGTGACCAGGCTCAGGCGCTCGATGTTGATGATCCTGGCCGGATTGAGCGTGATACTTGCGTTCGAGCCTGCGATCGTCAGCGCCAGCGTGTCGTAGTCGCCGGCGCCGTCAAGGACGTCCCCAGCCGCATTGAAGGTCGAGGACGGGTTCTCCGTGCTCGCGGCGTAGGTGGCCGTTCCGGTGAAGGTGTCGGCCGAGCCCTGGCCGGTGAACGTGTCGGCGCTGGTCGTCAGGGTGAAGGCGTGGACGGGATCGGGTTCCGGCTCCGGTTCGGGTTCCGGCTCGATCGGCGGCGGCGGGGGAGGCGGCGGCGGCGTGTAGAACTCGAAGTCACCGCCGGCGGCATGGCCGTCGCCGCCGCCCGCGCCTGGCGCGGCCGCGTAGACGGTCGTCAGGTCGCCATTGTAGGTCGCCCTGTCGTTGATCTGGGCGATCATGAAGTTGTTGGCGGCCGAGGCGTAGAGCCCCACGTCGCTGTGGACGGTCTGGCTCATCAGATAGCCGGCGGTGACGGCCTTCAGGGCGAGATCGATCTGGGCCGCGCTGGAGTTGGCGGTGATCAGGCCCGCGTCCTGGGCCTTGGCCAGCAGGGTGTCATGCTGGCCGACGAGGGCGGCGATCGCCGCCGCCGGATCCTGGCCGGCCGCCCTGGCGTAGGCGCCGCCGACGATGGTCTCGTAGATCGAGGCCACGTAGGCCGAGAAGTCCAGCGCCCCGTACTTGGCGGCGAAGGCCGCGCCGCTGTCGCCCGCCGTGGCCAGGTTGCCGGCGAAGTTGATGTAACGCTCTTGCAGGCTGAAGCCTGCGTAGTAGGCGTCGTTCAGGTCGTTCGCGTTGTCCGGCGAGTTGGTCAGATAGGCCAGGCCCTCCTTGGTCGGGCTCTTGCCGGTGAAGAACTGGTAGCTGACCAGCGCCAGGGACGTGGTCTTGTCGGCGTTGTCGAGGATGTAGCCCAGGGCCTGGGCGTCAGTGATCGGACCGCCGTCGCTCAGATTGGCCAGGCTGTTCAGCTGGCCCAGGGTCACGGCGTCGGGCTGGCGTCCCGCATTCACCGCCGCCCAGGCGTCGGTGAGTTGCTTGATCGTCGCCATGGCACGCCCCTGTGTCTGCTACGCGACGCTACGTAAGCTGAATCGCAGGGCGGCAAAATGTGGCGCGATGACTGTCGTTACCCATTTTTCAGCGCTAACGACGGCTAGACCGCCAGTTCGCGCCGCTCATCCGCAGCACGCTGGGCCAATTCCAGCAGTTCCATGGTCCGCAGGGCGCTTTCCACCGACACCAGAGAGGGGGCGCCGTCGCGGATCGTGTCGCGGACGCCGGCGTAGAAGGCGCGGTAATCCGAGGGTTCGGTGGGGACGTCGGTGTGGGCCGGGACCTCGTTCTCCACCGTGGTGATCACGCCGTGGCGGGTGTCGATCCCCCAGCCTTCGGCGCCGGGGGTCATGGCGGCCTTCAGCTGGCCTTCCTGCGGGTCCAGGCCGTGCTTGACGTAGCTGGCCTTCGTCCCGTGGACGGAGAAGCGCGGGCCGGTGGCGGCGGTCAGCAGGTTGCCGTGCAGGATCACCCGCAGGACCGGGTAGCGCAGGGTGACGTGGAAATAGTCGTCGGCGGTCGCGCCGTGGCGCTGGGCGCCGATGTCGGCTGAGATCGCCAGGGGCTCGCCGAACAGGGCCAGGGCCTGGTCCAGCAGGTGCGGGCCCAGATCGATCCAGGCGCCCGAGCCGGGGCCGGCCCGTTCGCGCCAGCGGTCGCGGACTTCCGGGCGGAAGCGGTCGTAGCGGTTCTCGACCAGCACGATGTCGCCCAGCACGCCTTCGGCCAGCAGGCGTTTGACGGTCAGGAAGTCGCTGTCCCAGCGGCGGTTGTGGAACACGGTCAGCAGCTTGCCGGCGGCCTTGGCGGCGTCGGCCATCGCATGCGCCTCGGCGGCGGTGACGGCGAACGGCTTGTCGACGACGACGGCCTTGCCGGCGTTCAGCGCGGCGATCGCTTGGGGCGCGTGCAGGACGTTGGGCGTGGCGATGACCACCAGGTCGATGGCGGGATCGGCCAAGGCCGTCTCGAGCTCGGCGACGACGCGCGCGTCCGGGAAATCGGCGGCGACCTTAGCCGGATCGCTCGACACCACGGAGTGCAGGGAAAGGCCCGGCGTCGCGGCGATCAGCGGGGCGTGGAAGGTCTTGCCGACATAGCCGTAACCGACCAGGGCGACATTGAGGGGGGAGGGGGCCGTCATGGTGTCCGTCCTATACGAAAGAAGGCCGAGGATCGCTCCCCGGCCTTCGATATCGTGGGGTCGTGTCGATCCCTAGATCTTCACGGGCTCCATCTTGGGCATCAGCAGGTGGATGACCAGCAGGGCGATCAGATAAGCGCTGCCGGCGACCAGGAAGATCGGCGTGTAGGTGCCGATGCTGTCCAGCACCTTGCCGATGTACTTCGAGAAGGCCATGCCCCCGAAGGCGCCCAGCATGCCGCCGATGCCGACGACCGAGCCGACCGCAGCGCGCGGGAACACGTCCGACGGCAGGGTGTAGAGGTTGGCCGAGAAGCCCTGGTGAGCGGCGGTGGCGATGCCGATGATCAGCACGGCCAGCCAGACGTTGCTGGCGTTGGCGGCGAAGATCACGGGCACGGCCAGCAGGGCGCAGACCAGCATGGTCAGCTTGCGGGCCTTGTTGATGCTGGCGCCGTTCTTCATCAGGGTCGACGACATCCAGCCGCCGGCCACCGAACCGACGTCCGACAGCAGGTAGATGGCGATCAGCGGCGGGCCGAAGGTCTTCAGGTCCAGCTTGTAGGTCTTGCCCAGGAAATCGGGCAGCCAGAACAGGAACATCCACCAGATCGGGTCGATCAGGAACTTGCCGGCCGCGAACGCCCAGGTCTCGCGCTTGGTCAGCAGCTTGCCCCAGCCGATCTTCTCGACGGGGTCGGCCGGGTCCTGCTCGATATAGGCCAGTTCGGCGGTCGAGAGCTTCTTGGCTTCGCGCGGACGGCGATAGACGATCAGCCAGATCGGCAGCCAGACTAGGCCGGCGACGCCGGTGACGATGAAGGCCATCTGCCAGCCGAAGGCCAGCACGATGCCGGGAACGACCAGCGGGGTGACGATGGCGCCGATGTTGGTGCCGGCGTTGAACAGGCCGGTGGCGAAGGCGCGTTCCTTCTTGGGGAACCACTCGGCCACGGCCTTGATGCCGCCGGGGAAGCCGCCGGCCTCACCGATGCCCAGGCCCATGCGGGCGGCCACGAAGCCGCCGAAGCCGGCCGCCGCCGCGTGGGCGATGTGGGCGATCTGCCAGATGGCGAAGGCGACACCGAAGCCCCAGCGGGCCCCGATCTTGTCCATGATCTTGCCCCAGGCGAGATACGCGATCGCGTAGGCCATCTGGAAGTAGAACACGAGGTCGGCGTAGTGGGTCTCGTCCCAGCCGAACTCCTTCGACAGGTCCGCCTTCAGCAGGCCGATCGTCTGGCGGTCGACGTAGTTGATGACCATCGCCGCGAACAGCAGCGAGACGACCACCCAACGATACCGTCCGATCTTCTCGGACGGGGCGGGCGCTTTCGAAAAGTCCATGGACGCCTTCCTTCCCCCTTGTAGCGGGTCGTTTCTTATTTCGCCGGAACGGCGACGCAGTCCACGGTTCCGAACGGGCCGAAATCGACGTGGGCCACGTCACCGGCCACCACGTCGTGGATGCCGGTGGTCGCGCCGGTCGTGACGATCTGACCCTTCTTCAGCGGCTTGCCGCGCGCGGCGACGGTTCCGAGCAGGAAGGCCAGGGCGGCCAGCGGAGAGCCCGGGATCGTCGCGGCGGTGGCGGTGCCCACCGACTTGCCGTTGATGATGGTCTGGACCGGCATATCCTCCCAGGCGATGTCGCGCCAGTTGGAAATGGCCTGACCAATGATCTGACCATCGTTATTGCCGAAGTCCGACGCCACGACCGTCGGGCCCAGGGCGTTGATGGTGGCCAGCGGGCTGCCGGCGATCTCGACGCCGACCAGCAGTTCGCCGACATATTCGGCGGCTTCCTCGGCGGTCCATTCGGTCTTGTCGGCCGGGGCGTCCTTGCCCAGGCGGATGATGAACTCGGCCTCGACGGCGCAGAAGCCGCCCTCGATGGCGCGGAATTCGTTCGGCGCGCCGACCTTGGCGTCCTGGACCTTGGACTTGAAGATGCAGCCGGCCAGGCGGTCGACGCCCAGGCGTTCACGATGCTGCGGCGGCACCAGGCCGACCTTCCAGCCGACCAGCTCGTCCGGCCAGGCGGCGATGGCGAGGTCCTGGACGGCGTAGCCTTCGGCCATGGACGAGGGAATCACGCCGCCCGGATAGCCGGGGACGCTGACGCCCTCTTGGCGGGCTTTTACGAACTGGGGAGCAATGGCCGCGGGGGCGAAAATCGCGCTGTCGGCCTCAGAAACGGTCACGCCGCTAGTCCTCCCTCGAATATTCGGCACAGGTCCCGCTTGGCGGGTGTTGTGACGTCTCTAGTGGAAACCGGTGTCATTGACAATGAGCCCGTGAACGCGCGTTCGGCGACCGGGAACCTTCCGCGCAGGCGAGTGGGTCGCGCTTCGGTCGAGCGGGGTGAATGTCTTCAATTGTCGGGCGTGAGCGCTTCTCAGAAAAGTGGATAAGTATAACAGTCACAAGATCGCTATAGTTAAGCTCTCTCGGCGATACTTGCGTTATCTAGGTGCAACCGGTGGTATATAGGCAGGATAAGGTTCTCGATTATCTGGAGCGGCGTAATCGCCACCTGCTTGAAATCTGTCGCGCGCAATCGAAGATTGCGTCAGCCGATTTCGATATCGACGAATTCATGCAGATGTCGGTCGATCTTCTGCGCTCGGTGTTCGACGCCGGCGGCGTGGTGGTCGAACTCGTCGATGACGACGAGATGGTCTATGTCGCCATCGACTCCGCCAACGCCCAGTATCGCGGCCTGAGGCTGTCGCGGAGCGCCTCGCTGTCGGGCCAGGCCTCGCTCCAGGGCCGGCTGATGCACTGCGCCGACGCCCATGCCGACCCGCGCGTCGACCGGGCCAATTGCGAGAAGATCGGCATCCGCTCGATGGTCTGCGCGCCGCTGTTCCAGGACGGCCGAGCGGTGGGGGTGCTGAAGGCCTTCGACGCCGCGCCGGACGCCTTCGACGCCGACGACATCGAGACCGTCAGCCTGGTCGCCGAGACCCTGGGCGCGGCCCTGGCCAAGCAGCTGGCGCACAGCGAGCGCGAGGGCCTGCTGGTCGAGCTGGCCATGGCCCGGGACGAGGCCGTGGCCGAGATGAAGCGCGCCGAGATGGCCGAGGCCATGGGCGGGCTGGGCCGCTGGAGCTTCGACTACATCAACGGCCGCAGCGACTGGTCCGATCAGATGTATGACCTGCACGGCCTGCCGCGCGGGTCGCCGATCACCGGAGAAGCTATCTTCTCGCGGGTCCATCCCGATGATCGCGTCCTGGTCCGCACCCTGGTCGACCAGAGCCGGCCGCTGGGCGAGACCGGGCCGTTCATCGACTTCCGCTGGACGCGTCCCGACGACGGCCGCGAGCGCCGGCTACAGGCCCTGACCGCTGTGGAGCTGGACGCGGCCGGCCGCAGGACCGCGCTCATGGGCGTGGTCCGCGACGTCACCGAGCAGTACGAGCGCGAGGCCGAGTTGCGGAAGGCCCGCGGCGTGGCCGAGGCCGCCGCCCGCACCAAGGCCGCCTTCCTGGCCAACATGACCCACGAGCTGCGCACGCCGCTGACGGCGGTGCTGGGCTTCTCGCGCCTGATCGCCCGCGACGAGGGGCTGGGCCCGGAGAACCGAGTGCTGGTCGACCGGATCATGAACGCCGGCGAGGCCTTGCTGCACACGATCAACGACATCCTCGACTTCTCGAAGCTGGAGGACGGCCACGTCGAGATCCGGCCGCGCGCGGTGACCATCGCCACGTGTGTGCGCGACACCCTGGCGCTGCTGGGCCCGCTGATCGACGAGAAGCGCCTGGCGCTGGAGCTGCTGATCGATCCCAGGACGCCCGAGCGGGTGATGGTCGATCCGGACCGCGTGCGCCAGCTGATCCTGAACCTGGTGGGCAACGCCGCGAAGTTCACCGCGACGGGCGCGATAACGGTCACCCTGGCGCCGTCCGCCGACGACGGCGCGCTGGTGGTCTCGGTGGCCGACACCGGCCCCGGCATCTCGCCCGAGGGCGTCGAGCAGCTGTTCGTGCGGTTCTCGCAGGTCGAGGGCGGCGGCCAGGGCGGCGGCGCGGGCCTGGGCCTGGCCATCTGCAAGGGCCTGGTCGATGTCATGGGCGGCCGGATCGGCGTCGAGAGCGTCCCGGGCGACGGCTCGCGCTTCTGGTTCTCGCTGCCTCTGGAGGTGGCGCACGACGATGCGCCGGTCGAGGCCGACGCCGAGGACTACGCGGCCCGGGTCGACGGCCGCTCGGTGCTGGTCGCCGACGACAACGCCGCCAACCGCATCCTGCTGCGCACCATCCTGCAGGCCTTCAACATCGAGGTGGCCGAAGCCTGCGACGGCGGCGAGGCCGTGGATTGGGCTGACCGCCGCGACTTCGACCTGATCCTGATGGACCTGCGCATGCCGGGCCTGGACGGGGAGGGCGCGGCCCGCCGCATCCGCGACTCGGCCGACGGCCGGGTGACCCCGATCCTGGCCTTCTCGGCCGACCGCGATCCGATCCTGGACCCGGCCCTGTTCAAGGGCGCGGTGCCCAAGCCGATCGAGCCCCAGACCCTGCTAGCCGCTATGGCCTTGGCGATGGGCTAGGCAAGCGGGGTCGGGTCCGGTCGCCAGCCGTTTTCCAAGAGGTCCAGCGCCATCAGGTGCGCAACCTCCAGGGTCAGGTCCTCCAGCGCGTCGACCAGCTCGGCGCGCCGCGACTGGACGGGCGTGTAGGCGTAGAGCGCGCAGATGGCGTGCAGCCGCCCGCGGATGTTCGGCGCCTCGAAGGCCGAGCCCAACAGGCTGAACTCCGACGCCGGGGTCGTGTCGACCAGTCGCAGGCGGTGATAGGGCAGGGGCATCGGATTGTTCCTTTCCGTGAGAGGGGTTCAGGCGACCAGCGCCGCATCGCGGCAGCGCAGGCCGTTCATGCGCACGTCGGCCTCGCCCAGGCGCACGCCGACCAGGCCGGTCAGGGCGTCCAGCACCTCGTCCAGCGGTGCGCCCAGAGGCGTCAGCAGGGCGGCGGTGGCGGCGGTCAGGGCGTTCTCGCCGAGGTTCAGGCCCAGGCCCGCCAGGTTGGCCTTCAGCGACAGGTTGCCCAGCAAGGTGGCGATGCTGGCCTGGGCCAGGTCGTGGGTGGCGACCGTCTTGACCACGCCGGTGCGGATGTCGCTCTGACTGAAGCGGACGGGCTGCCAGGTCTTGCCGCCCAGCGACACCGAGGCCTTGCCGCTCACGCTGAACAGCGGGGCCTTGGCGATCGCGGCGTCGGTCGCGGTCAGGGGCGTCTTGAAGTCCGCCAGCTTGCCGGTGTCGATCTCGCCGACCGCCAGGGTGCCCAGGCCCGGACGGACGTCCAGGGTGGCCTCGCCGGCCGTGCAGGCCATGGCCTTCAGCCGGGCCTCGCCCGAGGCGGCCTCGACGAACAGCGGCAGCTTGATCTCGGCCAGCTGCAGCAGACCCGTCCCGCCGATCTTGGCCTCGAGATAGAGACGGGTCTGGGCCGTGCGGACGATGACGTCGCGGCTGGACGTGATGGTCATCCAGGGGGCGTTGTTGGGCGGCTCGCCGATGGCCAGCCAGGCCTTGAGGCCCGCCAAGCCAGGAACCGTCGCGCCCAGGTCCAGGGCGACCTGGCGATCGCCGTTGGACAGCGCCAGGACCGCCTTGGACAGGTTCAGGGCGTCCAGCTGCACCGTCGCGCCGTGGCCGCCGTTGACGTGGCCCTGGGCGCCGTAGGGGCCCGGATCGAACAGCTTGCTCAGCTGGGCCGGCGTGCGGTCGCCGGCGGCCCGCGACAGGGCCTTGGCGGCGTTGGCGGCGCGGGTCTGGCCCTGGTCGTCGAGCGCGGCGCCCAGGACCTTGAGGGCGCGACCCGTGGTCAGCTTGGCGTCGAGCACGTCGTTGTACGAGGCGGCTTTCAGGCCCAGGTCCAGCTTCAGCGCATCGAGATAGTCGAAGAGATCGACATTGGCGGTCGCCAGCGCCTGATAGTCCATGACCGACAGATTGACCTGCGAGCCGGTCAGTTCCGTCAGCAGGGCGTTGGCCAGGCCGCCGTTCAGCGAGGCCAGGCGGGTGCCGATCGAGAAGCTGGCCAGCTCCGCCCGCGCCGCCGTGGCCTGGCGGTGGATGGTCAGGGTCGGCTTGCCCAGCAGGGCCTGGCCGAAGAACAGCGGGGTCTCGCCGCTGAGCTTCACGCGCACCGCGTCCGGATCGCTGGCGCCGGAGGTGAAGCGGTCATGGGCGGCCATGGCGCGGTTGGCCTGGTAGTTGCCCTTCTCGACGCTCACGGCCAGCGGGCCGGTCCAGCCGTTGTCGCGCGCGGTGGCCGTAGCGGCGGCCTCGGCGTGGTCCAGGTCGCGGGCGGCGGCCAGGGCGGCCAGGTCGGCCGCGCCTTGCAGGCGGCGGGTCTCCATGAACACCGAGCCCAGGTCGACGGCGGCGGCCGAGAAGCCCACCAGGGTCAGCATGCTGACCGCGCCGATGATGGCGACGCTGCCGTCCTGGTTCTTGATGAAGCGCTTGAGCCGCATGTCAGTAGCCTCCCAGGCGCACCGTGGCCTGACGCACCAGCGTCTTGGGCGGGGCGGGGACCAGGCCCGTCAGCGCCTGGAAGCCGGCGTCCGAGGTGTCGTAACGGACCGAGACCACCATGCGGTCGTTGCGGTCCTCCACGACCATGGTCGCGGCGGCGGCCTTCAGGTTGGCGTAGTCGCCGACCTCTTCGCCCAGGGTGTTGCGCGCCAGGCTCTCGCGCTCGCCGGCGTCCAGACCGGCCAGGGCCGCGCGGGCCGAGTCGTTGGCCAGCTGCTGCACCGCGTGGGACATCCAGAAGTACTGGCCCCAGACCATGATCCCCATGACCAGCACCAGAAAGACCGGACCCAGGATGGCGAACTCCACCGCCACCGATCCGCTTTCAGCTCCCCGCAGCCTCTTGTTGTTCGAGCGTCCCTTCATGTGACGTCTCCTCTCCTCCGAGGGGAGCAGTGTGCGTCTGCACGACTTGGGATTGGTAACGAGACTGGTGGGCGGATTTCCCGCGATAAGTGCGACGTCCTGCCGCAGAGGTCCCGCGCGTCTCAGCTGTTGTGACACGCGTTGTGCAACTATAGCGTTGCCGTGTGTCGCCGAGGGCCATCATCCTTAAGGCGAAGCGGTCGGGCGTTTTACGGATTTTGCGGACAGCCAGGAGGCTGTGATGAAGACGCTGAACGCCGAGCCCCTTTCGGTCACGGCCGGGGAGATCAGCCGCAACTTCGGACATTGGCAGGATCGCGCGCTGGAGGCGCCGGTCATCGTCACCCACCACGGCCGGCCGCGCGTGGCGGTGGTGTCGGCGGGCCTGTTCTTCGGCCTGACCGACGACGGCGCGATACGAGAGACGCAGGGACGATCCGAGACCGCGCTGGCGGCGCTGCTGGGGGCGATGAGCGAGGCGTTCGTGGCCTTCGACGAGTCGCTGAAGGCCGTGGCCGTCAACCGTCCGTTCGAGGCGCTGGCGGGCTTGAGCGCCGGCCAGCTGGAGGGCCTGGCGTGGGGAGAGCTTTTCCCAGCCCCCTGCCAGGCGATGATCGGCGAGCAGCTGCGACGGGCCTTGAGCGCTGGCGAGATCAGCGAGTTCGAGGCCAGCGCTGCGCCGGGCGGTGAACGGCGCTGCAGCATGCGGGCCTTCCCCTATCCAGGCGGCGTGGCTCTGCTGATGCTCAATCGCAGTGAGGAGCGCGACCTGCGGCGGCGGTTCGATGCGGCGGCGGCGTTCCGGACGGCGACCTCGAACCTGCACGATGTCGGCGCGGCGCGGCTGAACGTGCGCGGGGCCTTCGCCGAGCTGGACGAGCGGTTCGCGGCTATGACCGGCTTCAAGGTCGATGAGCTGATCGACTACCGCCTGACCGATGTGGTGCGTCCAGCCGAGCGCCACGCCCTGTCGGCGCGGATCGAGACGGTGATGCGGACCAACGAGCCGCAGGTCACCGGCGCGACCCTGCTCGTCAAGAACGGCGGCGAGCGAGAGATCGAGCTCAGCCTGGCGCCGCTGATGGAGGACCATGCGCCTGCGGGCCTGATCGTGGCGGCGCGGGCGGCCTGAGCGCGCACTACGCTTGACACCCGTAATAGCGGGTATAGCGTCCTCGGTGAATTACGGATGTAAGTGTCATGCACATCACCGCCGCCGAAGCGCATGTCATGGAAGCCCTCTGGCGTCGCCAGCCGATGTCGGCCGACGATCTGGTGGCAGAGGTCGGCGCGTCCCAGGCCTGGGGCGAGGCCACGGTCAAGACGCTGATCAATCGTCTGCTGAAGAAGAAGGCGATCAAGTCCGAGCGGGCCGAGGGCAAGCACGGCTATCGCCCGCTGATCGACCGTAGCGTCTATGTCCACTCCGAGAGCCAGGGCCTGCTGGACCGCCTGTTCGAAGGCCAGCTGGCCCCGCTGATCAGCCACTTCGCCCAGCACCGCCCGCTGAAGGCGGACGAGGTGGAGCGGTTGAAGAAGCTGATCGATGGGATGGCGGAGAAGTAGGGCCTAAGCCTCTCTCTCTCTCTCTCTAGTTTCCGAAATTCCAAAAGCTTGTCATCCCGGCCGCAGCGAAGCGGAGAGCCGGGACCCAGGGGCAACTGCACTGCACCGACCCCTGGGTCCCGGACAAGCCCTGCGGGCTTTCCGGGATGACAAGCTTTTGGTGTGTTCGGTGGGGGTCTAAGCCCGCATCGCCTTCGCCTCAGGCCCGGCCTTCAGCGCCTTGGCCGCCACGTCCAGGCTGCGCACCCTGGGCGGCTGTTCTGGGGCCGGCTCTTCCGGCTTCCCATCGTCCGGCCCTGATTGCGCCCTCAGCGCCGTGACGAAGTTGTCCCGCCAGGCGGTGACGTCCTCGCGGCTGACATTGTCGAACAGGGCCTCCCAGCGACGCTTGCGCTCGGGCAACTCCATCGACAGGGCCCGTTCCAGCGCATCGGAGATTTCCTCCGGGCTGTTGGGGTTGATGATCAGGGCGTCCTTCATCTGCCGGGCCGCGCCGGCGAAGCGCGACAGGATCAGCACGCCGGGGTCGTTCGGGTCCTGGGCGGCGACATATTCCTTGGCCACCAGATTCATGCCGTCGCGCAGCGGCGTGACCAGGGCCGCGCGGGCGGCGCGATAGATGCCGGCCAGCTCGTCGCGGCGGTAGCTGCGGTTCACATAGCGGATCGGCGTGAAGTCCATCTCGGCATAGGCGCCGTTGATGCGGCCGATCAGGCCGTCCAGCCGCGAACGCAGGTCCTGATAGGCCTCGACCTCGTCGCGCGAGATCGGGGCGATCTGCAGCAGCATGACGTCACGGACCAGGTCGGGATGGTCGTGCAGGAACCGCTCGAAGCCGATCAGCCGCTCTTCCAGGCCCTTGGAGTAGTCCAGGCGGTCGACGCCGACGATCATCTTGCGGAAGACGCTGTGGGCCATCATCCGGTCGTAGACCTTGCGGGCATTCTCGCTCTTGGTGATCTCGGCGAAGTCCTTGGCGTCGACGCCGATCGGGAAGGCCGCCGCGCAGGTGCGCTGGCCGAACGCGACCAGCTCGCCGCGCTCGTTCTTGCTGCCCTGCACCTCGTTGAACACGTAGCCCTCGAAGGCCTGCAGCGACTCCTCGGTCTGGAAGCCGATCAGGTCGTAGTGGAACAGCGCCTCCACCAGCGCCTTGTGGCGGGGCAGGGTGACCACCAGCTGGTGGGCCGGCCAGGGGATGTGCAGGAAGAAGCCGATGCGATTGGTCACGCCCATCCGCCGCAGCTCCCGGGCGACCGGGATCAGGTGGTAGTCGTGGACCCAGACGATGTCGTCCGGCTCGATCAGCGGCAGCAGGGTCTCGGCGAAGCGCTTGTTGACCCGGTCATAGCCCTCGCCGAACGAGCGGTCATAGGCGGTCAGGTCGACGCGGTAGTGGAACAGCGGCCACAGCGTCTTGTTGGCGTAGCCGTTGTAGTACTCTTGGTAGTCGGTCTCCTCGAGATCGACGGTGGCGACCGTGACGCCCTCGATCCGCTGCATGTTCAGCTGGCCGGTGAACTCCGGGATGGTCTTGCCGCTCCACCCGAACCAGATGCCGGAATATTCCCGCAGGGCTGCTGCGAGCGCCATGGCCAGGCCGCCGACCGAACTTTCGCCGCCCTCCGCCGGGTTCGGCGGATTGACTCGGTTGGAGACGACGATCAGCCGGCTCATGCGGTCACCCCAAAAACAGCTTGGGGGGTGCTGAGACCCTCCAGCCAACGGAACACGGCGTTGGTGTCCTTGAGGTGATAGCGCGCCTCGGTCGGGCGGCGCTCGCCCACCAGGATGCCGAAGCCGCCCAGGCGGTTGGCGGCCGCGAAGCCATCCTCGTCGGTCAGGTCGTCGCCGATGAACACTGGCGTCGCGCCCAGGAACGGGGCCTCGCGCAGGAAGGCCGTCACCGCCGCGCCCTTGTCGGCGCCGGGTGTGCGCAGCTCGACGACCATGTCGCCCAGCTGCAGGACCAGGCCCGTGGCCTGGGACAGTCGCTCGCCAGCCTCGATCACCGCCTCGGCGCAGGCCGGAGCGTTGCGATAGTGCAGGGCGACCGACAGGCCCTTGTCCTCGAACAGCAGGCCGCGTTCGCAGTGGGCCAGTTCGACCAGGATGCGGCGGGCGTCGGCGAGGCCGGGGTGCGGCTCGCGCTCGATGACCTGGCCGTCGGCGGTGCGGCGCACCAGGCCGTGCACGGCGCCGATCGCCGGCACCCCGCCGCCCAGGATGTAGTCGAGATTGGTCAGGGCCCGGCCGCTGACCACGGCCACGCGGTCCTCGAACGTCTCGCGCAGGCGGGCCAGCACCCGCGCGCGGCGGGCGTCCGGTCCGACGTCGTCGGGGCGGGGCATGATCGGCGCCAGGGTGCCGTCGAGGTCGAGGAACAGCGCGCAGCGGCGCGGCAAATCGACAGGCGGGGGCGAGAAATCGACAGATTCCAGGCGCGAGACCGTGTGAGCCGCGGTCATGGCGAGAACCCCCTCATCAGTAAGCAACATGCGCCAAGAACGCCGGAAGCCCGGGTTCGATCCCGCGAAACACTGAAGCTCACGGGTTTTTGCGCTGCTGCTTACCGAGGAGGCAGGACTAGAACAGCAGCTTCCGAACGTTGAACGACACCACCCGGCCGCGGGGATCCAGATAATCCGGTTGGTAGGTCAGCGGCACAACGCCCGTGCCGTCGCGCACCGTCTGCTGCTCGTCGAACAGGTTGTTGACCGCGAAGGTCAGCCGCACGCCGCGCAGGATCGGATGGGCCTGGATCAGCTCGCGCCGGACGCTGAGATCGGCGAATAGGCGCAGGTTGACTGTCGCCAGGTCCGAGAAGTCCAGATCGCTGGACGCCCCGCCCACGCCGCTGCTGACATGAGTGGCGCTTTGCCAGTTGGCGGTGACGCGAGCGCCCAGGCCGTAGCGGGTGATCCCCGCCTGGGCCTCGACCTCGTGGCGAGGCTGGCCGCCGCCCGAGCCCAGGACGTCGCCCTTCAGCAGGTCCAGCGCGGGAATGCCGTCGGCGATCTCGACCCGCTCGCGCAGGTGGATGGTGTGGAAGAGGCCCAGCTGCAGCCGCGTGGCGCGCGGATTGCCACCGCCGCCGCCGCCTCGGCCGCCGAAGCCGCCACCACCGCCGCGTCCGCCGCCTTCACCACCGCCGCCGAAGCGGGGTGCGTCACCGCCGGCGCCGCCACGGTCGCCGAAGTTCGGGCGCGGGGGCTCCTCGCCGGTCTGGGGCGGCTGGTTCTGCTGCTGGTTCTGAGCCTGGTCGTCGGGCTGCGGCGCGCGGGCCGGCGCGCTGTTGTCGCCGCCAGCGTTACCGGGCGTGCGACGCAGCAGGTCGGCGCCGGGGACGGTCGAGCCGTCCTGGCGCTGGCCGCCGACGCCCTGGCCGCCGCCTGGGCGACCGCGCCAGCCGCCGGGCGGCGGGGGCGGGGTCTTGCCGATCTGGCGCGAGAAGTTCAGGCCCCAGCGGATTTGCTCGCTCTCGCGCTTGGCGAAGTTGACCGGCCGGCTGTCGATGCGGGTCAGGTTGCCGTCGGCGTCGCGGGTGAAGCGATCGGGGAAGGCGGCCTCGACCGCCGCCGTCGCGGCCGGGAAGCCGGCCACCGGGTTGTCGATGCGGGTGCGGGTGTAGTTGGCGTTCAGGGTCAGGCCCTGGATCTTCTCGGGTTTGAAGTTGACGCCGAACTTCAGGACGTTGCGCTCCTCGGCCCGCAGGTCGGCATTGCCGCCGCTGATGCGGGTGACATCCACTGTCTGGCCGGTCACGTAGTCGAAGACCCGCGCGTCGGGCGTGGTGACCAGCGGATTGCCCAGTTGGGCGATGCTGGGGGCGTTCTCCTGGCGGGTCGCCGAGACGATGAAGCTGACCGGCTTAAGCGGCGACCAGTTGAGGCCGCCGCCGATCGTGGTGAGCGTCCCGAAGTCCGACACCTGGCGTGCGGCCAGGTTCAGATTGGCCGACAGGTCGCCCAGCCCGGCCCGCACGCCCTTGCGGCGGCTGGCCAGTGGCAGGTCGAAGCTGACCTGGGTATTGATGTCGCCGCGCGACTGGTCGCTGTCGGTCTCGACGCCATTGCGGAACGACTTGGCGTTCAGCTTCGTGCCCGTGGCGCCCAGCTTGAAGGTGGTCGACAGGTCCCCGGCCGCGAACTTGAACAGCGAGCGGTTGGCGACGAACTGCAGGTCGGCCGTGTCGCTGGTCGAGCGGGCGCGGTCCTGGGTCAGCGACAGGCCCGCCAGCGGCGCGAACGGGTTCAGGGTCGGGTCCAGCGCCGTCAGGCGGCTTTGGACGCCGGTCAGGTCGACGCCGCGATCGGTCTCGGTGCGGCTGATGGCGTGATCGTAGTTGCCGGTCAGCGACAGCCGCAGGTCTTCGGTGTCCTTGGTCAGGGTGAAGCCGGCGTGGCCCGCCAGGTTGCGGCTGTTCTGCTCCAGCGGGGCCAGCTCGCCCAGATAGCGATAAAGCGCCACGGGCTGGCTGAATGGCGAGAACGGATCACCGCCGGGGATCACCAGCCGCGCCCGCGCCGGACCCAGCAGCGAATTGCTGCGCGAGGCGGTGAGGCCCAGATTCAGCGTCGCCGACACCCGGTCCATGATGTAGCGATTGGTGACGCTGTTGATGGTCAGCTGCTGGTTCTCGGGCAGCAGGGTGCGGCTGTCGGAGAGGTCGCTGGTATTGGCCACACCGGGGGTGAAGGCCGACAGGGCAGGGCGACCGCCGGCCGCCGAGCCCGGGACGCCGGCCACGGCGACGGGCAGCAAGGGATCGATCTGGCTGGCGCCGGGTAGGGCCGGACCGATATTGCCGACGAGGTCGTAGAGGCCGTTGTCGTTGCGGCTGATCAGGTCGCGGTCGCTCTCCAGCAGCCGGTCGCTGTTCTGGATCTTGACGGCGATGTTGGTGCGGCCGTCGCGGTTCAGCTGCAGGCGGCTGTAATTGGCCATCTCGCTGAGCTGGCCGCCGGCGGTCGAGCCGCCGACCTGGCCCTCGATCGTGGCGGCGCGGAAGCGCTGGCGCAGCACCACGTTCACGACCTTCTGGTCGGCCGAGTAGCCGTACTTCAGGGCCACTTCCTCGGGCAGGATCTCGACGCGCTGGATGGCCTCGGTCGGGACGTCGCGGATCTCGCCCATGCCGGAGATGCGGCGGCCGTTCAGCAGCACGACCGGATCGCCGCCCAGGCCGCTGGTGGTCTGGGGCGTCAGTTCGGTCAGCAGGTCGGTGATCGACGAGACCCCGAACGACCGCACGTCGGCGGCGCTGAAGGTCTCTTCCGGTGGGATGTCACCCATGACCGCGCCGAAGGGCTTGCCGCTGGCGGTGATGGTGACGGCCTCGACCTCGGTGTCGAGGTCATCCGGCGTCACAGGCTTCTCGGCCGCCGGTTTGGCCGGGGCTTGCTGCGGGGGAGGGGCGGGCGTGGTCGTCTGCGCATAGGCGCCAGTCGCGACACACCCCAGGACGCCGGCCAGGGCCAGTTTGCGGCTCACCAAAGAGCTTCTCCGATTTTCGAGCGTCCCGCCTTCGCAGTTGCCTGCAAGTTGTGACGGCTGGATGTCAAAGCCGCAACACGGCTCAGCAAGTCTAGCGGACAGAGGTCCATGGCCGACTTAGCAGCACCGCGCAGTTGATCAATCCGACCAAGGAATAGGTCTGGGGATAGTTTCCCCACAGCTCGCCGTCGGCGAAGCCGATGTCCTCGGAGAGCAGGCCCGCGCCCGTGCGGCGCGACAGCATGTCCTCGAACAGGGCGCGCGCCTCCTCCGAACGGCCCGACAGGTGCAGCGCCTCGATCAGCCAGAAGGTGCAGATGTTGAACGCCGTCTGCGGCGAGCCGAAGTCGTCGGGGATGGCGTAGCGCAGCAGATACGCGCCACGACGAAGCCCATCCTCGATCGCCGCCAGGGTGGCGACGTTGCGCGGGTCGTCGGCGGCGTGGAAGCGCAGGTCGACCAGCTGGAGCAGGGAAGCGTCCAGCTCGTCGCCCTCGAAGGTGGCGGCGAAGCGCCCCAGCTTGTCGTTCCAGGCGCGGTCCTCGATGACCTTGCGCACCTGGGCGGCGCGGCCGTTCCACAGGGCGGCCTTGTCCTTCAGCCCCAGCTTCTCGGCGGCGTTGCCCAGGCGATCGCACGCGGCCCAGCACATGGCCGAGGAGTAGGTGTGGACATTGGCCCGGCCGCGGAACTCCCACAGGCTGGCGTCGGGCTGATCGTGTAGCTGGAAGGCCCGTTCGCCGACCGGCTCCAGGGCCTCGAAGTCCTCGACCGTCGCCGGCCGCAGAAGGCGCTCGTCGAAGAAGGCCTGCACGGTCGACAGGATGATCTGGCCGTAGACGTCGTTCTGGATGTGCTCGAAGGCCTGGTTACCGACCCGCACCGGCCCCATGCCACGATAGCCGGGCAGGTCGGGGGCGAAGCGCTCGGTCAGCACCTCCTCGAACCCGACCCCGAACAGCGGCTGGATATGGCCGCCGCCGGCCCGGTCGACGATATTGCGCAGATAACCCAGATAGTTCTCCAGGATGTCGACTGCGCCCAGGCGGTTCAGGGCCTGGACCACGTAATAGGCGTCGCGCAGCCAGCAGTAGCGATAGTCCCAGTTGCGACCGCTGTCGGCGTGCTCGGGAATCGAGGTGGTCAGGGCCGCGACGATCGCGCCCGTCTCCTCGTGCATGCACAGTTTCAGGGTGATGGCGGCGCGGATCACCGCCGTCTGCCATTCCAGCGGAATGGCCAGGCCCCGGACCCAGTTCTTCCAGTAGCTCTCGGTCTCGTGCAGCATCCGCAGGCAGGTCGGGCCGATCGGGGCGTCAAAGCCTTCGTCGGGGCCCATGTACATGGCGATCGGCCGCTCCAGCCGGAACGTGCGCTCTTCCAGGATATGCGAGACCGGCATGTCGGTGGTCAGCCGCAGGGTCATGTCCGAGCACAGGTAGCGGATGTGGTTGGAGCCATTGGTGTGCTCGGCCACCTTGGCGCCCCAGCCGGCGGTGGGCCGCACGCGCAGGGTGATGCGGGCCACGCCGATGATCGGCCGGATCAGGCGGATGAAGGCGGTCGGGCGGAAAGTGCGGCCGAACTGCTGGTAGCGCGGGGCGAAGTCGAGGATCTCGAACCGCGCCCCGTCCTCGTCGGCGATCTCGGTGCGCAGGATCGGGGTGTTACGGAGGTAGCCCTGGCGGGTCTCGGCCCGGCGCTCGACCTGCACGTCCCAGACGCCCTTGGCCTCGCCGCCCTCGATGTCGGCGTTGTCGAGCAGGGCGCTGAACACCGGATCGGAATCGACGCGCGGCGCACAGGCCCACACGAAGCGGCCTTCGGTGTCGATCAGGGCGCTGACCGCGCAGTTGCCGATCGGATAGAGGTCGAGTGTCTTCTGGTGCAAAGCCTTGTCCATCGCCTTTGCCGCCCGGTTTTGCGGCGGTCCCCGTTTTGAGTGAAACCGACGGTGTGGCTTGCGGGTTCCTGTTGTCGGAAAACGTTGTCGAGACAGGCCTGGAAGGCTCGCCTTTCACGCTACTTTCGTTGACGCGGAGGGCCGGCGACGGCCATCTGGAAACCTTAACGCGGCATCGCCGCGCGTATTCGGGCGGGCTGTTCGACGGTGATGCGAGTTTCGAGAACCTGCGGCGTCCTGGCGGCGGCGATGAGCCTGCTGTCCCTAGAAGCGGCCCAGGCCCAATCGCAGCGCCCGCCCTTGGCCGGTGGTCGTCCGCCGCAGGCAGCGCCTCAGCAGGCGGCTCCGCTGGTCTACGCCCCTCGGCCATCGCCGATCCAGCCCGACTATTCCAACGTCCAGCTGCGGTCCCAGCAGATCGACCTGCTGCGCCAGGTGCTGAGCGACTCGTACCTGCACGGCTTCGAGCCGGGGGCCTTCTCGCCCGACCAGGCGATCGCCCAGCTGCAATCGCGCGACGCCATGGCTCGCATCGTCGGCCAGACCCAGCTGATCAGCCTGACCCTGGCCTATGCCAAGGCCGTGCGCTCGGGTCGCCTGCCGGTCAGTGGCTTCATGAACGAGTGGGGCCTCAAGCCCGCCGCCTACGACCCGACGCCGGAGTTCTACGCCGCCGTCCAGCAGGACCGGCTGGCCGAGTGGCTGGGCACGCTGCCGCCGCCCTATACCGGCTACCAGACCCTGCAGAAGGGCCTGGTCACCTATCGCGACATCGCCGCCAAGGGCGGCTGGGCGCCGCTGGCGGCCGGTCCGGAGCTGAAGGAAGGCTCGACGGGGCCGCGCGTCGTGGCGCTGGAAGCCCGCCTGGCCGCCGAGGACCCGACCATCGCCGTCGACGGCGCGCCGATCTTCGACGCGGCCCTGACCCAGGCCGTGCAGCGGGCCCAGAAGCGCTTCGGCCTCAATCCGAACGGCGTCGTCGGCAAGTCCACGCTGGACGCGCTGAACGTCCCGGTCGAACGCCGCCTGGACCAGATCACCGCCAATATGGAGCGTTGGCGCTGGCTGCCGCAGGTGCTGCCGGCCGACCGGATCCAGGTGAACGTCGCCGCCGCCATCCTGTCGGTGTTCAGCCACGACACCCCGACCCTGACCATGCGCGCCGTCACTGGCCGTCCGGGCGACGAGACGCCGATGCTGTCGTCGATGATCCACTCGGTCGTGCTGAACCCGCCGTGGAATGTACCGTCCTCGATCGCGTCCAAGGAGCTGTGGCCCAAGGAGCGCAAGAGCCCGGGCTACCTGCGCCGCAACGACTTCATCGTCATCCCGACCGGCGACGGCGGCTCGCTCCTGCAACAGAAAGCCGGCCCGCTGGCGGCGCTGGGCAAGCTGAAATTCGACTTCAACAATCCCTACGGCGTCTATCTGCACGACACCCCCAGCCGGGCCCGCTTCGACAGCTTCAGTCGCCTGGCCAGCCACGGCTGCGTGCGCCTGCAGAAGCCGACCGAACTGGCCAAGGCGCTGCTGGCCGGCGACGCCACCTGGACGCCGGAAAAGATCGACGAGACCCTGGCCGGCGGCGACACCGTGCGGGCCAAGCTGCCGCAGCAGATCGCGGTCTTCCTGCTCTACTGGACGGCGTATGTGACCCCGGACGGGCAGGTGAACTTCCGCGACGATCCGTACGGCTGGGATCGCGAGCTGGTGCAGCGGATCGCCGCACTTCGTCCCGGCTCAGCTTGATTTGTTAAGAACGTTGCGGTTTCCTCCCCGACCTTAGTGTCGGGTTAGGGCGTATGCATGCATCGACGTAAGCTGCTCCAGATGGGGCTGGGCATTCTTGGCGCCGGCCTGCTTCCGGTCGCGGATGCTCGCGCCGCCGATGACGATATCATCGGGGCGATCCTGGAAGGAAAAGCCCCGACGGCCGTTCCGGTTCCGCCGGTGGGCCTGCGCCCGACGCCGACGGAAAGCTTCGCCGCGCCATCTATCCAGGGGGCTGTCGAGCCGCGCTGGATCAACCTGCGCAACATCCACACCGATGAGAAGCTGGAAGCGGTCTACTGGGACAAGGGCGAGTACGTGCCCGACGCCGTCGAGGCGCTGAACAAGGTGCTGCGCGACTATCGCAACGACGAGACCCATCCGATGGATACGGGCCTCTACGACATCCTCGACCAGATCCGGGCCAAGACGCAGAGCAAGTCGCCGTTCCAGATCATCTCGGGCTACCGCTCGCCGGCGACCAACAGGCTGCTGGCCGAGCGCAGCGGCGAGGTGGCCAAGCGCAGCCTGCACATGGACGGCAAGGCCATGGACATCAAGCTGGAGGACGTCGACCTGCGCTATGTCCGCCAGGCGGCTCTGGACCTGGGCCGCGGCGGGGTGGGCTACTACCCGACGAGCAATTTCGTCCACGTCGACGTCGGTCCGGTCCGCAAGTGGTCGGGCACCTGACGCTCTAGTTTCCCCTGCCAGCCGAAATGGGTAACCAAGCTCTAGTTCGGGCGTTTAGAGCATGGTAGCCGGCAGTATCGGCGTAGGGGATCGAAGTCAGATGAGCGAGCGTCGCAGCAATCCGTTCGGTTGGGTGATCCTCGGCTTCATCATCGGCGTCCTGGCGACGTTCGGCACGATCCTGTTCCTGACCTCCAGCGGCGGCGGCTACGAGGACGGCCCGTCCGAGACCCGCACCGCCGCCGATGACGCGGCGACGGCCGCCATGTCGGCGCGCTCGACCACGTCCCAGCCCGCCCCGCACAAGGTCGAGACCTCGGCTCCGGTCGCTGATCCTACCGCTGCTGCTCCGCCGGCTACCCGCCAGAGCGGCCCAGCTCCGGAGTTGGACCCGCAGGTGGCCGACGACGCCGCCGCTGCCGGCATGACCTCGCGGACGCGGTAATCCACTACACGGTGCGACAACCCGTCTCATCAGCCTGCTGACACACAGCTGGCGGCAGGCTCCGCGCAAACTCCTTGAGTGATCAAGGAGATGCGTATTGACGATCAAGGGTAGCTGCTTGTGCGGCGGGGTCCGTTTCGAGCTGTTCGAGCCGCCGCTGCTGATGGGGACCTGCCACTGCTCGCGGTGCCGCAAGGCCGGGTCCGGTGTCTATGCCTATGTGCGAGCCGAGGCGTTCCACTGGCTGGCGGGGCGCGAGCTGCTCACCCACTACCGCCCCAGGCCGCCGTTCCGGTTGACCCGCAGCTTCTGCAAGCGCTGCGGCACATCGCTGGGCGATCCCGAGAGCGGCCGCATCCTGGCCATCGCCGCCAGCTGCCTGGACGACGACCCCGGCGTGGCGGTCAGCTTCGAGGAGTTCGGTCCCGACAAGCCCTCTTGGAACAAAGGATTGGGGACCAAATGAAAAAGGCGGCCTCCGAAGAGACCGCCTTTCCAAACTCAAGCTCGAAGGAAGCTTATTCCTTCGGCGCGGCCATGGCCGGCAGGGCGCCAGCCTTGGTCTTCATCTGGGCGTGGACCGCCGGCGGCAGCGGGATCAGACCGCGGCCTTGCAGGTAGCCGCCGCGACCCGTGGCCGAGTCCGACACGAACTCGGCGACGAAGTCCTTCAGGCCCGGCGTCACGCCGACCTGCGACTTCTTCACGTAGATGTAGAGCGAGCGCGACAGCGGATACTGGCCGCTGGCGATCGAGGCCGGGGTCGGCTTCACGCCGTTGATCGCCGCGCCCTTGATGCGCGAGGCGTTCTCTTCCAGGAACGAGTAGCCGAAGACGCCCAGGGCGTTCGGGGTCTTCTCGATGGTGCCGACGATGGCGTTGTCGTTCTCGCCCGCGTCGACCCAGCCGCCGTCGGTGCGCATCGGCGAGACGGTGGCCTTGAACTTCTTCTCGTCCGAGGCCTTCAGAGCGGCCAGGAACGGGATCTTGGCGGCGCCGCCTTCCATGGCCAGCTCGACGAAGGCGTCACGGGTGCCCGAGGTCGGCGGCGGGCCGTACACCAGGATGCGGTTGGCCGGCAGGGCGCCGTTGACGTCCTTCCAGGTCTTGTAGGGGTTCTTGACGGTCGCCGCGCCCTTCGCGCTCTGGTCGGCCAGGCCCATATAGAGCTGCTCGAGCTTGAAGTTGTAGTCCGGCGACTTCTTGTCGGCGGCCACGACGATGCCGTCGAAGCCGATCTTGATCTCGACGATGTCCTTTACGCCGGCCTTCTGGCAGGCCAGGAACTCGGACTTCTTCATCGGACGCGAGGCGTTGGCGATGTCGGGGAAGCCTTCGCCGGCGCCGCCGCAGAACATCTTGATGCCGCCGCCGGTGCCCAGGCTCTCGACCTTCGGCGACTTCTTGCCGGTCTTCTTCGAGAAGTTTTCGGCGACGCGGGTGGAGAACGGGAACACCGTCGAAGAGCCTGCGGCCCAGACGTAGTCGCGGGCGGCGTGAGCTTGGTCGGCGACGGCGAGCAGGGCGATCGTCGCGACCGCGCCAAGGAGCTTGTTCATCTCGTCATATCCTGTGTGGTCCGGGGACGCGAAGGAACGTGCCGGAGCAATGCTGGGCCTTTTGTCACGGTTCCGCGACAGTTTTACGACGTCGTGTCCGTGTGCGGACGAAATCAGACGACCGTCAGGGCCTTCTCGATCGGCCGGGCCAGCACCACGCCCTTGGGGCCGTCAACGATGGGGCGGTTGACCAGGATCGGGTGCTCGACCATCGCGGCCAGGATCGCTTCGTCCGAAACGTCCGCCTCCAGAAGACCCAGTTCCTCGGCCGGCGTGCCGCGTTCGCGCAGCAGGCCTTTCAGATCGGTGTCAGAGCGCGCGGCGAGGTCCAGCAGCTGCTCGCGGGTCCAGCCGGTCTTGAGGTATTCCACCACCGTCGGGTTCAGGCCCGCCTCGCGCAGCAGGGCGACGGTCTTCACCGAGGTGCTGCATTTGGGGTTGTGATAGACGGTGACGGCCATGGGGAGCTCCTGGGTGCGAGAGCCGATCTAGAGCCCTCGGCAGCGGCTTTCAACCGCGCCTGAACCGCTGCTGCGTGACTACTTAAGGGGTCGGCGCCCAGCCGCCACCCAGCGCGCGGGCCAGGTCGATGGCGGCCACGGCGCGGGCCTCGCGGGCCTGGATCACCGCCTGGTCGGCGGCCAGCAGGCCGCGCTCGGCGTCGATCTGCTCCAGGTACGAGGCGTAGCCGGCGCGGTAGCGGTCCTTGGCGCGGCGGGCGGCCTCGGCGATGGCGGCGCGCTGGGCGGCGATCTCGGTCTCCTGGCGTTGCAGGGCGTCGACGGCGCGCAGGGCGGTCTCGGTCTCGGCGAAGGCGTTCAGCACCACGCCGCGATAGCTGGCCGCCGCCTGGGCCTTGCGGGCCTCCGAGACCCGGACCTGGGCCTTCAGCCGGCCGCCGTTGAAGATCGGCTGGGCCAGGCCGGCGCCGACATTCCATAGCGCGACGGGATCGGGCAGGGCGTCGGTGAACACCCGATCGGCCGACACCGACAGACGCAGCTGTGGCAGCAGCTGGGCGCGTGAGGCGGCCAGGCCGGCGTCGGCGGCGATCAGGCTGTCCTGGGCCTGGGCGATGTCGGGCCGACGAGCGAGCAAGCTGGACGGCGCCTCGACCGGGATCGGGTTTCTCAGCAGGCCTGCGAGGTCGCCGCCGCGTGCGATCGGGCCGGGCGGATCGCCGGTCAGGGCGCTGATCGAGGCCTCTAGACGGGCGATGGCCAGCTCAAGGGCCGGGACCTGGCGGCGGACGCCAGCTAGCTCGGCCTGGGCCTGGTCGCGTTCCAGCTTGGTGGAGTAGCCGGCGCCTTCGCGGCGCTCGATCACGTGCAGCCCGGCTTCGCGGGCGGCGATGGTCTGTTTGGCGACGGCCAGTTGGGCGTCCAGCGACAGCAGGCCGACATAGGCCCGGGCCACGGTGGCGGCGACGGCGAGGCGGACGCTGTCGCGAGCGGCGGCGCTGGCTTGCAGGCTGGCCCGGCCGGCAGCGTCGAGATCGCGGACCCGGCCCCACAGATCGACCTCGTAGGCGACCCGTAGGCCGACCTGCTCGGCGGTCGACTCGTAGGAGCGGCCGAAGGCGTCCAGCTGGCGCGAGCCCTGGATGCCGGCCACGGCGTCGACCGTGGGGACGAGCGCTGAATGGGCGACGCGGGCCAAGGCGCGGGCCTCGTCGACCCGGGCGGTGGCCAGGGCGATGTCGGCGTTGCGGGCCAGGGCCTTGTCGACCAGGGCATTGAGCTGAGGATCGCCCAGCAGCGTCCACCAGTCGGCGGCCAGGGCGCCTTGGGCATTGGGCGTCGTGCGCCAAGCGGTCGGCGGCGAGACGGGCGAGGCCGGACGCTCTGGCGCGGTGGTCGCGCAGGCGCCCAGGAGCAGCAGCAAGGGCAGGACCCGCAACATCAGCGGCCGCCCTTGGTGTCGACCTTGGTCACCACCGACATGCCCGGCCGCAGCCGCGCGGCCAGCGGCTGGTTCGGGCTGATGGCGATCTTGACCGGGATGCGCTGGGCGACCTTGACGAAGTTGCCGGTGGCGTTCTCGGGCTTGATCACCGCGAATTCCGAGCCGGTGGCCGGGGCCAGGTCCTCGACCACGCCGCGCAGCTTCTTCTTGCCCAGGGCGTCGACGGTGAAGGTCACCGGCTGGCCGACGGCCATGCGCGCGGTCTGGGCCTCCTTGTAGTTGGCCGTGACCCACAGGCGGGCGGGGACCAGGGCCAGGAGTTGGGTGCCGGCCGAGACGTACTGGCCCAGGCGCACTGAGACCTCGCCCAGTTGCCCGTCGCGCGGGGCGCGGATGATGGTGTTGTCCAGGTCGATCTGGGCCAGGCGCAGGGCGGCGCGGGCGGCCTCGACGGCGGCCTTCAGGCCATCGCGCGAGACCACGACCGAGCGGATGTCCTGGCGGGCGATCTCGCCGCCGGCGGCGGTCTGGCGTACGGCAGCCTCGGTCTGGCGCAGGGTGGCGACGGCCTGGTCGCGCTCGCGTAGCGACACCGAGCCGTCGGAGGCCAGATCGTTGATGCGGGCCAGGTCCGCGCGGGCCCGGGCGGCCTGGGCTTGGGCGGAGGCCTGCTCTGCCTCGCGGCCGGAGAGGGCGGCGGTGCGGGCCCGCTGGGCCTGGTCGATATTGGCGAGATCGGCCTCGCGCGCGGCCAGGGTCGCCTTGGCCTGCTCGACGCGGGCCTTGTAGATGCGGTCGTCGATGCGGGCCAGGACCTGGCCCTGTTTGACGTGGTCGAAGTCCTGCACCGCGACCTCGACGACATAGCCGTTGACCTGCGGGGCCATCACCGTGACCTGGCCGCGGACATAGGCGTTCTCGGTCACCTGCAAGGTCGTGGCGAACGGCGGCAGGCGCCAGACGAACAGGATCACCAGCACGGCCGCGACGGCGGCGGTGACGGCGATGGCCAGGGTTCCGGGGCTGACATGCGTCGGGTGGCGCAAGGCCTCGGCGGCTTCGGGCGAGGGGGCGGGGGAGGGAGCAGCGGCGTCGGTCATGAGGCGGCCCTTTGCGCGGCTTTCATCTTGGCGATGACGCGGAGCGTGAAGATCGCGGTGTTGGCCAGGGTCAGCACGGCGAGGACGAGCAGGAGCAGGAAAAGGTCGTTGTAGGCCAGGATGTTGGCCTCGCGCGTCGCCTGGCCGACCAGGGCGGCGGGGCCGGCGCGCAGGCGGTCGGCGACGAACGGGATGGTGGCGTCCAGCTGGCCGACCAGGTGGGCGTAGTGGAAGCGCATCCGGTCGTACTGGAAGGTCTGGCCCAGGGCGTTGCCGAACAGGGCGCCCAGGTTCTGGGTGACGGCGAACGAGACGACCAGGGTCGGGAACGAGCGCCAGCCGCGCTGCAGCACCTGGATGAAGCCGATCAGCAGGGTGGGGGCCAGGACGAGCGCCGTGGCGAAACCCAGCATCGACTGGCTGACATAGAGCTGGGCCGGCCGGGTGAGGTCGTTGGAATGGCTGTCGATGAAGGCGGCCACGCCGATCAGGACCACGGCGATCATGATCTGGAAGAACACGGTCTGAGGGCTGATCGTCAGGGCCCCGACGACGGCGCCGGCCAGGGTGGCCAGGGTGATCACCACATAGAGGTCGCGGGTCTGCTCCTGGCCCATGCCGACGGCGGCCAGCAGCCCGGCGGCGCCGACGTTCTGCTCGGCCAGCAGCACCCGCGTCAGGAAGCCGATCAGGATGAAGCCGATGAAGTCCGGCGTGATCGCCCAGCGCAGGTCGAGCAGCGGGTTGGTCCGGCCCCATTCCAGCGTCACGGCCGCGATGATCAGCACGGCCGCCACGGCCAGGGCCACGCCCATCCACGGGGCGGCGAACCACCACTCCAGCCGTCCCTGGCCCAGCACGGCGCAGATCAGGGCGATGCCGATGGCCATCAGCGGGTAGGTGACGAAGTCGGCCCATTCGAACACCCTCAGCCGCTCGGACGGCGGCAGGCGCAGGGCGAGCACGGCGGCCAGGGTGGTCAGGACCAGGGCCAGCTCGATCAGGTAGAGGGTGCGGAACTGGCCCAGCTCCAGCAGGTCCGGAGAGAAGCAGCGGGCCAGGGGCGTGGCGACCAGCGGCAGGCCGAACGCCAGCACGAAGGCCGACAGCCTTCGCGCCGCCGGGAAGGCCTGCAGCAGGTAGAAGATCGCCAGGGTGGTCAGGGGCGCGGCGGCGACGCCGCTGGCGGCGCGCACGACCAGGGCCGAGGCGAAGTCGTTGACGAACAGGTGCGCCACGACGGCGGCCAGATAGGTCCCCAGCGCCAGCTGGACGAACAGCCGAAGCCCGTACTGCTGGCGAAACTTCACCAGGATCAGGTTCATCGACACCGAGGTCATCGCGTAGGCGGTGGGCAGCCACGAGGCCTGGGCCGGATCCAGCCCCAGCGTGCCCTGGATGTTGGGCAGGTTCACCGTGATCAGGGCCGTGCCCATGGCGCTGGTGAAGGCCAGCAGAACACCGACGCAGCCATAGGCGATGCGGACGGGCAGGGAGAAGTCAGGCGTCGCGGGCGAGCCGGGGAACAGCGGCCGCTCGTGCGGTTGCAGGCTGTCGATACCGGGATGACTCATGGCGTCGCCCTCGCTGCCCTAGCTGTAGCGCGCAGTGGGGCAGGGCGCGAGAGGGTGAGCGAACGCCGGTCCATGATCCCGGCTTAAAGGGCGCGGGACGTGCGCCGCTTGAACAATTCTGCTTCGGTCTAGACGGGCTCGGACTCGATCGGCGTCAGCAGGCGGCGGGCCGCGCCCTGGTCGGTGACGACCATGTCCAGGGTCTGGCGGTCCAGCACGTCCATGAAGGCGGCAGTGGCCTCGTTCAGGGCGCGGGGCAGGCCGCAGACCGTCGCGACCTTGCAGTTGGCGCAGTCGACCATCTGGAGGTTCTCTTCGGTCTCGCGCACGACCGCGCCGACGGTGATCTCCGAAGCCGGACGGCCCAGGCGCAGGCCGCCGCCGCGACCGCGCTGGGCGGCCACGAAACCGGCCTTGGACAGCTGCTGCACCACCTTCATCAGATGGTCCTTGGAGATGCCGTAGGCGCGCGCGATCTCCTGGATCGAGACCGTCTGGCCGTCATGGGCCGCCAAGTGCAGCAGCACGCGGATGGCGTAGTCGGTGTAGCGGGTGAAGCGCATCGGATTGGGGCTTAGCAGTTCCATATCGTGGACGTCGAGCGGGTCGCTCTAGAACATGTACTTAAGGTGCATCTTTGGCTTGTCGAGGTTCGGGCGCGGGAATAGATGCATCTTGTCTGCATATTTAAACCGAGAGTTCCTCCCATGACCACCCCGCTGAGCGGCAAGACGATCGCCTTGGTCAAGGCCACGGTTCCGGCCCTGACCGAGCATGGCGCGACCATCACCGGCGTGATGTACAAGCGCCTGTTCGAGACCGACCACATCCGCGCTCTGTTCAACCAGGCCAACCAGGAGTCCGGGGCCCAGGTGAAGGCGCTGGCGGGCGGCATCCTGGCCTATGCCCGCAACATCGATAATCTCGGCGCCCTGGGCGCGCTGGTCGAGCGCATGGCCCAGAAGCATGTCGGCTATCACATCCTGCCCGAGCACTACCCCTACGTCGCCTCGGCTCTGCTGGGCGCGATCAAGGAGGTCCTGGGCGACGCGGCGACCGACGAGATCCTGGACGCCTGGGGCGAGGCCTACTGGTTCCTGGCCGCCATCCTCCAAGGTCGCGAGACCGACATTAGGCAAAGTGTCGAAGCGCAAGAAGGCGGCTGGAGCGGTTGGCGCGCCTTCGTGGTCGAGCAGAAGATCCGCGAGAGCGCGGTGATCACCTCGTTCGTGCTGCGTCCGCAGGACGGCGGCAAGGTCGTGGCCCACAAGCCCGGCCAGTTCCTGACCTTCGCCTTCGACACGGCGGTCCAGAAGGGCGTCAAGCGCAACTACTCGATCAGCCAGGCCGCCAACGGCGAGACCTATCGCATCTCGGTCAAGCGCGAGACGCACGGCGTGGCCTCGGGCCACCTGCACGACGCCATCCAGGTCGGCGACGTCCTGGTGGCCACCCCGCCGGCCGGCGACTTCCACCTGAAGCCCGCCGAGCGGCCGGTGGTGCTGCTGAGCGGTGGTGTCGGCCTGACGCCGATGGTCGCCATGCTGGAGGCCATCGCCGCCGACCATCCGGACCTGGAGGCCTACTTCGTCCACGGCGCGCTGAACGGCGACGTCCATGCGCTGGGTGAACAGGTGAAGGCCCTGGCCGCCGCGCATGGCGGTACGCGGGTCTCGACCTTCTTCAGCGAGCCGGCGGCCGGCGACGTGCTGGGCGACAGCCACGACGTCGAGGGCTTCGTCTCGATCGACTGGTTGAAAGCCGAAACGCCGTTCGACACGGCCGACTTCTACCTCTGCGGGCCCAAGCCCTTCCTACGGAGCCTCGTCCAAGGGCTGATCCTGGCCGGCGTGCCGGTCGACCGCATCCACTACGAGTTCTTCGGCCCCGCCGACGAACTGCTCGCTGCGTAAGAGCCTGAAAGGAGCTCAGCTATGCAACACGCGCCTCACACCGTCTTCGTCACCGACATCGAGCCGTATGAAGGCCCGCCGGTCATCGCGCCTCGCATGGGCGAGGCGGCCGTCGCCGACCTGCCCAAGGCCGTGGGCGGACTGATCGTCGCCAGCTACGCCGCGATCATCGTCGCGTTCGGCTGGGCCTTCTTCGGGCAGGGCGACGTCCTGTTCAATCTGGGCGTCTGCGCGGTCTATCTGGCCATGTATCTGGGCGTGCCCTGGGTGTTCCTGAAGGTCGAACCCAAGAGCGGCCAGCCGCGTCCGGACTTCGCCGACTTCCTGGAGCGGGGTCTCGCCACCTGGACCGGCCACGTCACCGGCCGCGAGGCCCTGGCCCAGATCCTGACCATCCCCGTCGCCGTGGCCTTCGCGGCTCTGGGCATCGGGATCATCATCCGGATGAGCGTCTAGACGCTTCCGGAATCCAGTCGATCCGCCGGCCTCGCGAAAAATCTTCGCGGGGCCGGTGTGCGTTCGGGGGACATGTGCGTCATGACTGTCGAGAGCAGTCATGAGGGTTTCGCCGTGCGGCAGGTCGCGCCACACGATCTTCGAGGGTTGGATCGGCGCTACAGGCCAGCGCTGATGGCCTTCTTCATGCGTCGTGCGGCCACGCACAGCGACGCCGAGGACATGACCCAGGAGCTGTTCGCCAAGCTGGCGCGGGTCGAGGACCCGGCCATGGAGAACGCCGACGCCTACATCTTCCAGATGGCCGCCAACCTGCTGCGCGACCGCCAGCGACGCGAGCGGGTGCGGGCCAGCTACCGCGCGGCCGTCGCCGGCGAGGTGTTCGACCAGGAGCCGCTGGACCCCGCCCGCATCCTGCAGGGCCGCGAGGACCTGAGCGCTGTCTCCCGTGCTCTACGCGAGCTGCCGGAGCGGACACGCGCCATCTTTCTTCTCTACCGCCTGGAGGGGATGAAGCAGGCCGAGCTGGCCTCCCTCTACGGCATGACCACCAGTGGCGTTCAGAAACACATCCTCAAGGCCATGGGCCACCTGACGCGCAAGCTGAGGGCGGGCGAATGAGCACTCCCATGGACGACGACAAGATGGACTTCGCCCTCGACCAGGCCGCCGAGTGGTGCGTGCGCCTTTCCGAAGGCGAGCTGACGCCGGCCGAGCAGCAGGCGCTGGACGCCTGGTTCGCCGCCGATCCCGAGCACCGCGAACTGCTGGACGACGCCGTCGCCGCCTGGCGAGCGGTGGACGAGCAGGCGTCGCACCCCGGGATGATCGCCCTGCGCGGCGAGGCGCTGAACGACCTGCGCCGCGCTCAGCGCCGGCAATGGGCGCGCAAGCCCGGCCCGCGCGCCCTGATCTGGAGCGCCGCAGCCGCCGTGGTCGCCGCCGTCGCCCTGGGCGGCGCCTTCGCCTGGCAATCGAGCCTGCCGGACGTCTATCGCACCACCGAGGGCGAGCGGCGGATCGTCGAGCTGGCCGACGGCTCGCGCGTCTCGCTGGACGCCGCCACCGTGCTGAAGGTCCGCTATGATGGCGACCGCCGCCGGCTGTGGCTGGAGCAGGGCCGCGCCAAGTTCGCGGTGGCCAAGGATCCGCTGCGGCCGTTCTCGGTCGCGGCCGGCGGCAAGCTGGTCGTCGCCACCGGCACCACCTTCAGCGTCGAGCGCGTCGCCGACCAGATGCGGGTCGTGCTGTACGAAGGCCATGTCGCCGTACTGGACGGGGAGGGCGCTAGGAACCGTCCGCCGCCGCTGCTGCGCGTGAACGGCGCGCCGACCGAGAAGTCGCTGACGCCCGACCACGAGCTGGTCGCCCAGGTCAATTCCGAGGCCGCTTCGGTCACGCCCGCCGATCCGAACCGCGCCGCCTCGTGGGAGAGCGGACAGCTAGTCTTCCAGGACGAGCCGATGGCCTTGGCCGTCGAGCGGGTCAACCGCTACGCCCGCGAGAAGCTGCGGATCGGCGATCCCAGCGTTGCCAACCTGCGGATCAGCGGCGTCTTCACCTCGGGCGACACCCGCGCCTTCGTCGATGGCGTGACCGCGGTGTTGCCTGTGCGCGCGGTGAACGGGCAGGGCGGCGAGACCGTGCTGCGCTCGTTCCAGCGCCAGCCAAAAAACTTCACGACCGGCGGTGAGTCCTCCGTGGAGTGAGGCGTCTAACTGACCGAAAGCGCCGAGACAAAAACAACGGCGCGAGGGAGGGACGAATGAGCAAGTCTTTCGAGCAACGCTGGCTGCTGGGCGCTTCGGCGGCCGTGCTGATGGCTCTGGCCGCGCCCGTCGCGGTGCAGGCGCAAGCACGCGCTGAACAAGCCTATGACATACCGGCCCAGGACCTGGCCGGCGCCCTGCGCGCCTTCGGCCGGGCCTCGGGCAAGCAGCTGGCCTTCGACGAGAATCTTACCCGCGGAAAGCGGGCTCCTAAGCTGAAGGGCGCGTTCAGCGCCGACGAGGGCCTGACCCGTTTGTTGTCGGGCTCGAACCTTGTGGCCCAGTCCACCGCCAGCGGCGTCTACGCCATCCGCGAGCGGCCGCTGCTGGTCTCGGCCAGCGCCGCCGGCCAGGCCGCCGCACCGGCGACCGCCGTAGAACAAAGCCGTCCGGAAGAGCCCGCCCAGGTCGAGGAAGTGATCGTCGTCGGCACGCCCGGCGGCGCCGGCATCGACAAGCTGTCGGCCAGCTTCGCGGTCACGACGGTCAGCGCCCAAGACATCCTCAAGGCCTCGCCCAAGAGCAGCGCCGAGCTGCTGTCCATGGTGCCCGGCGTCTGGGTCGAGACCTCGGGCGGCGTGGCTGGCGCCAACGTCTTCGTGCGCGGCTTCCCCGCCACCGGCGACGCCGAGTTCCTGACCATCCAGCTGCAGGGCGCGCCGATCTATCCGCCCTCGACCCTGTCGTTCCTGGAGAACTCGTCGATCTTCCGCGTCGACGAGACGATCTCGCGGATGGAAGCCCTGCGCGGCGGTCCCAACCCGATCTTCTCGAACGGCCAGCCGGGTCTGACCACCAACTTCATGCTCAAGGAAGGCGGCGAGGAGACCAAGGGTCTCGTCAAGGCCACGACCTCCGACTACGGCCTGCGCCGCATCGACGGGGTGATGAGCGGCAAGCTGGGCGACGATCTCTATTTCATGGCCGGCGGCTACGTGACCCGTTCGCCCGGCGTGCGCGACACCCAGTTCGACAACGAGAAGGGCCAGCAGTTTACGGTCAACCTGACCAAGAAGCTGGAACGCGGGAAGGTCAATTTCTACGCCCGCTTCACCGACGACCACGGCGCCTGGTACCTGCCGTTCGCGGTCAATGTGCCGGGCATCGACAAAGGGACCTACACCCAGCTGGGCGAGCTTTCGCGCCAGCAGACCCTGCAGGTCCACGCCAACGGCGCGACCCGCAGCTTCGACCTCGCCGACGGCCGCGGCTGGAAGGGCTATGTCGCCGGCGGCAGCTTCGAGCACGAGTTCGGCGACGGCTGGACGGTGCGCGACCGCTTCAGCTTCACCAAGGGTGACGCCAACACCTATGGCCTGGTGCCCGACGGCGGGGCGGTGACGGCCAGCGCGGTGGCGACCGTGATTGGCGGTCCGGTCCGCACGCGCGGCGGGACCACCCTGGGCGCTGGGGACTATGTCCAGGCCTGGGGCGCGTGGATCGTCGAGAAGCAGATCCAGGCCCTGACCAACGACTTCAGCATCGCCAAGACGTTCGGCGCCCACGCGGTGTCGGCCGGCTACTACGCCTCCAGCTTCTCGTCGGACGACTTCTGGACCATCGGCAATTTCAAGCCGATGCAGGTGAAGGCCAATGGCGACTACCTGGCCGCCAATATCTCTTGCGCCAACCTGGCCACCGCCGGCAGTGGCACGGGCTGCTGGGCCTATGGCCTGAACTCAAACGGCGACGGCAAGGTCAACGCCTTCTACCTCGCCGACAGCTGGCAGATCGCCGAGCCCTTGCGCCTGGACGTCGGCGTGCGCCGCGAGAAGTTCTCGACCGACTATGTTGTCGACGATGGCAACGGCTATCCGGACGGCCTGGCCATCCGCACGGTCGACTACAGCCAGTCCAAGACCTCTTACACGGTCGGCCTGAACTACGACCTGTCGGAGACCTCGGGCGTCTTCGCCCGCTACTCCAAGGGCTACAAGTTCCCCAGCTTCGACAACTTCCGCGAAAACCTGACCGACACGCTGAGCGTCAAGCAGTACGAGCTGGGCTACAAGCTGCGCTCGGGACCGTTCGAGCTCTACGCCACGGGCTTCGCCAACACCTTCGACGGGGCCAAGTTCGCCGATGTCGGCGGGGTGCTGGAGACCAACGCCAACAAGGCCCACGGCCTGGAGCTGGACGGTCGCTGGCGCTCGGACTTCGGCCTGTCGCTGGCCCTGAACGGCACCTTGCAGAAGACCGAGATCAAGAAGTCCTCGATCCCTGGCAACAAGGGCAACAGCGCCCAGCGCCAGCCGGATTGGCAGATCCGCTTCACGCCCAGCTACGACGTCCGGATCGGCGAAGTGGCCACGACCCTCTACGGCACGGTCAGCGCGGTGGACGACCGCTGGGGCGACAACGCCAACACCCAGAAGCTCAAGGGCTACACCAAGGTCGATCTGGGGGCGATCTTCAACGTCGGCGACTTCAGCGTCCAGGTGGCCGCTGACAATCTGACCGACAGCCATGGCCTGACCGAGGGCGATCCGCGCTCCACCAGCGGCGCCAACGCCCGTCCGATCCTGGGCCGGTCGGTGCGGTTGTCCGTCGGCTACAACTTCTGATCCACGAACTTATCCCCTAGACTTCGTGCGCGGGCCGGCTCGCCGGTCCGCGTTTTTCTGTTCCGAGAGGCTCCCGTATGGTCCGCCTGTTCGCCGCGTCGCTTGCCGCGCTTGCCCTGTCCACGGCCGTCCAGGCGCAGGAGGCGGCGAAAGTCCCAACGCCGGCGGACACTTACCAGGAGCTGTTCCACCAGGTTCAGACGCGTCGCATCTTCCCGGACGGCAAGACCTTCGTCGATGCGGTCCCCAAGCGCGCGCCCGCGAAGATCATGGCCGACTATCGCGCCCGCGCCCGGTTCAGCGACGCCGAGCTGAAACGCTTCGTCGCCGCCAACTTCACGGTCCCACAGGCAGGCAAGGCGCCCAAGCCCAGCGCCGCCCGGCCGCCGATCAAGGCCCACATCGCCGCCCTGTGGCCGCGCCTGACCCGACCGCCGGTCAAGCCGGTGGCGGGCGGCTCGGCCCTAGCCATGGACAAGCCGTTCGTCGTGCCCGGCGGGCGCTTCCGCGAGATCTACTACTGGGACAGCTACTTCACGATGCTGGGCCTGAAGGCCGACGGTCGCGACGAACTGGTCGAGAACATGATCGACGATTTCGGCGGCCTGATCACGGCTTACGGCCATATCCCCAACGGCGCGCGGACCTACTATCTGAGCCGCTCGCAGCCGCCGTTCTTCTTCGCCATGGTCGGGCTGTCGGGCGCCACGGACCCCAAGACCATCAAGGCCCGCGTCGACCTGATGCGCCGCGAGCACGCCTTCTGGATGGAGGGCGAGGCCGATCTGAAGCCGGGCGACGCCCACCGCCGCGTGGTGGCCATGGCCGACGGCGGGGTGCTGAACCGCTACTGGGACGACCGCGAGACGCCGCGCGACGAGTCCTACCGCGAGGACCTGGAGACCGCCGCCAAGAGCGGCCGTCCGCCCGCCGAGATGTTCCGCGACCTGCGGGCCGGGGCCGAGAGCGGCTGGGACTATTCCTCGCGCTGGATGGCCGACGGCAAGACCCTGGCGACGATCCAGACCACCGCGATCGCGCCCGTCGACCTCAATAGCCTGATGTATGGCCTGGAGAAGGCGATCGGGGCAGGCTGCGCCAAGCTGGCCGACGCCGAGTGCGTGACCGAGTTCGATCGTCGCGCCCAGGCCCGGGCCCAGGCGATCGACTTCTACCTCTGGGATTCGGCCAAGGGCGCCTATCTCGACTACCAGTGGAAGACCGGCCAGCGCCTGGATCGGCTGAGCGCGGCGACCTTCTATCCGCTGTTCGTCGGCGCGGCCGAGGAACCGCGCGCCCACATCGTGGCTCAGAAGGCCTGGGATGAACTGCTGGCCCCCGGCGGCCTGCGCACCACCACCATCCGCACCGGCCAGCAGTGGGACACCCCCAACGGCTGGGCGCCTTTGCAGTGGGTCGCCGTCTCGGGCCTGCGCCGCTACGGCGAGGACGCCCTGGCCGGCGAGATCTCCAAGCGCTGGCTGGCCACGGTCGAGCGCGAGTACAAGGCCAGCGGCAAGATGCTGGAGAAGTACGACGTCGAGGCGGTCAAGGCCGGCGGGGGCGGGGAGTATCCCACCCAGGACGGCTTCGGCTGGACCAACGGCGTGGCCCGCGCGCTGATGGAGCCTGCAGCAAAATGAAAAGGCTCCCCTCCGTCGCCGGAGGAGAGCCTCGTCACGTCTACCCTTAGACGCTTGGCTTAGAACTCGAAGCCGATCGTGCCGAACACTTGGCGCGGAGCCGACGAGTGGAACACCAGGATGCTGCCGGCGGCGTCATCCGGGGCGAACACGCTGCTGTCGAAGTTGGCCGCGTGGCGCTCGTTCGTCAGGTTGGTGATGTTCAGCGAAGCCTTGGCGCCCTTCATGAAGCTGACCGGGGCGAACTTGTAGCTGAGGCCCAGGTCGAAGGTCGTGTAGCCGCCAAAGCCCTGGTCGTTGGTGTAGGTGTAGTAGCGACGGCCGGTGTACTTGCCTTGCAGCGAGGCCGAGAAGCCGCCCTGCTTCAGCGTCAGCACGCTGGCCAGCATGGTCTTGGGCGTGTCGACCTGCTGCTTGCCGGCCGTCTGCTTGATCACGCAGGTGGTCGTGCACCAGTTCAGGTCTTCGTCGTAGGTCGACTTGTTGTACGAGGCCGAGTTGTACCAGCTGGCCCACGACGTGGCCTTCCACAGCACGCCGATCTCGGCGCCCTTGCTGGTGACGCCGCCGGCGTTGTGGAAGGAGTTGCCGCAGCCGGGGTTCTGCTGCTGGTTGGTCGGGCAGGGGTTGTACTGCAGCAGGCGGTTCTGGAACTTCACGTCATAGGCCGCGAGCGACACTTGCAGCGGGCCGCTGATGTAGCGGTAGCCGGCGTCGAAGCTCTTGGAGGTTTCCGGCTCGAGGTACTTGCCCTGGGCGTCCCAGACGGCCTGCGAGACTGACTGCGGACCCAGTTTGAAGCCGCCCTGGAACATGGCCATGTTCTCGGCGTAGCTGGCGAAGACCTCGTGGCCTTCGGCGATGCGCCAGCGCACGCCGGCTTCCGGCAGGAAGTTGTCCTTGGCGTACAGCGTGCCGCTGGCGAACTGGCTCGAGGCCGTCACCGGGGCCTTGGCGATACCGCGCAGGGCCTGGGCGGCCGACTTGGAGTAGGTGCTCTTGAAGCCGAAATCGATGCTCAGGGCGTCGTTCAGCAGGGTGACCGTGTCCTGGACGTAGAACTGGCGGGTGGTCCAGTCGGTCTGCTGCACCCACTGGGCGGTGTCCGGCACGCCTTCCAGGTACCGCGCCAGGCTGAACGGGCCGGTGACGTTGGTCCAGATGTAGCGGGCGGCGCTGCTGGTGTTGTCTTCCAGCCAGAGACCGGCCTGCAGGTGGTTGAAGCCGGCCTGCCAGGCCAGGCTGGCGACCACGCCCTTGCGGTCGATGGTGTAGCGGGTGTCGCGGATCTGGACGGGCAGGTCGTCGGAGACGTCCGTCGTGCCTTGCGTCGACCAGCCGGTGATGAAGTTGTTACCCGCGCCCTTGTCGGTGTGCTGGTAGATCTGGGCGTGGGCCGTGATCGCCGAGGTGAGGTTGTAGTCGCCCGACACGTACCAGAGGTTATCGTTGCGCAGGATCTGGCCGTTGGTGAAGGTCACGTCGGCGTTCTTCTGCGGCGACGGCGCGGTGACGCACTTGGTCGGCGCGGTCGGGGCGGTCACCGAGCAGTAGGCGCGGCTCACATAGTCGGCCCAGTTCGGCGCATAGCCGGCCCAGTCCCAGCCCAGACGCGTGACCATGTCCTTGGACAGGTAGGTGTCGTCGGCCTGGTTGGTGCGCGAGAAGTCGACGAAGGCGGTCAGGACGCCGCGGTCGAACTTGTACTGCGCCTTGCCGTTGATCTGCTTGCCGGTCGACTTGTTGTAGGCCGGCTGGTTCACGAACAGGTCTTGCTGGCTGTACTGGCCCGAGATGTAGGCCGAGAAGCCGTCGTGCTCGCCGGTGTCGAAGCGCATGAAGGTGCGGGCGGTGTCTTCGCTGCCGATGGTGCCGTTGATCGAGAAGCCCAGCTCCTTCTTCGGCTCGGCGGACGTGTAGATCAGCGCGCCGCCCAGGTTGCTGGTCGACGGGATCGACAGGCCGGCGATGCCGGTGGCGAGATCCGCGCGGCCCAGGTTCTCCGAGATCAGGGCGCGGCTGATGGTCAGGCCGTTGTAGTTGTTGTAGGCGCCGTCACCCAGCGGCATGCCGTCCAGGGTGTAGCCCAGGTGGGTGGTGTTGAAGCCGCGGACCTGCAGCGACAGCGACTGCTCGTTGACGCCCAGGGCGTCGATCGACTGGGCGTTGACGCCGGGCAGGAAGTTCAGCGCCTTCTGGACGCTGGTGCCGGGCGGCAGAACTTCCAGGCTGGCCGGGGTCAGGGTCGAGACCGAGCGGGTCTGGCCGCTGCCGACGATGACGACGGCGTCGAGTTCGGTGTTGTCGGCGGGCGCGTCGGCCTTCGCGGCGGGAGCCTCATCGGCGGCGTACGCCTGGCTGGAAAGCATCAGGCAGGCGGCGATGGCCACCAAGCTGGCGGATCGGAGCAGCATTAGGATATCCCCCTGGATATCGAGCGCCCCGCGGATTCCCGTCTACGGCGCCGATTGTTGTTGAGCGCCGCGTCTATTCCACATGTAGATGACAGTTTTGCTGCGATCACACGACGTTCACCGTCACAAAACCTACGCAGACGCTCCCTAAGAGCGCGCCAAGCCCAGAAAACACTCAGCATCCTTTAGGGAGCTCTCGATGTCGCGCCGTCGTCTTGTCGGAACCATTGTGGGCTTCGCCGCCCTGGCCTTCGCGGCCGGCGCCTCGGCGCAATCGCAGACCTATACGAGCGCGCACTGGGACAAGGCGTCGGGCGACGTGACCGTCCAGTTCGGCGGCAAGACCTATGTCAATCACGGCCTGGTGGCGGTGGGCTGGCTGCCGGCGGCGACGCGCGACTTCAACGGCGAGAGCCTGGGCTCGTTCTCCAGCATGGCGCTATCGAACTGGAAGAAGGCCGCCGACGGCTCCTACACGGGTACGCTGCGCACCCTGCCGGATCGCGGCCCGAACAATGTCGGCCCGTTCAAGAGCACGACCGACTACGCCAACCGCGTCCACGAGCATGCGATCCAACTCGTTCCGGGGAAGGGCCTGACCATCACCCCGACCGGCGGCTTCCTGCTGAAGGACCAGACCGGCCAGCCGTTCACCGGCATGGATCCGGGTTCGAACGTCGTCGAGCGCGGCGGCGTCCGCTATCCGTCGCCGGCCGTCGGCGGGGAGGGCGGCGGCAAGCTCAGCCTGGACAGCGAGGCGATCGCCTATCTGCCGGACGGGAGCTTCTACGTCTCGGACGAGTACGCGGCGGGCATCTACCTGTTCGACAAGACCGCCAAGCTGGTCGGCGCGATCCAGACCGTGCCGGCGCTGCTGCCGATGAAGGCCGGCAAGCTGGACTTCGGGGCCGAGAAGGCGCCGGCGACCGGCCGTCGTAACAACCAGGGCCTCGAGGCCTTGAGCATCAGCCCTGACGGCAAGCGCCTGATCGCCGTGCTGCAGAGCGCGACCATGCAGGACTCCACGTCCAACGCCGCCACCCGCAACAACACCCGCGTGCTGGTCTACGACATCAGCAAGACCAAGCTGCCCAAGGCCCCCGTTGGCCACTACGTGCTGCAACTGCCGACCGTGCGCGAGAACGGCGACGGCCAGGCCGCCGACGTCACCGCCGCCCAGTCCGAGGCCGTGGCGCTCAGCGAGGACCGCATCCTGGTCCTGGCCCGCGACGGCAACGGTCGCGGCAAGGGCACGGCCAATGCGCCGGTCTACAAGAGCATCCTGCTGGTCGACCTGGCCGGTGCGACCAACCTGGCCGGGACGCCCTACGAGCTGGAGGCCAAGCCGCTCGCCAAGGACGGCGTGCTGAGCCCCGACATCAAGCCGGCCGCCCAGGCCGAGCTGGTCAACATCCTGAACCCGGTCCAGCTCGCCAAGTTCGGGATCAATCTGTCGGTCAGCCCCTCCACGCAGACCAGCCTGCCGGAGAAGATCGAGGCCATGGCCATCGGCTCGGCCTTCGACAAGACCGGCGACGTCTTCCTGCTGGTCGGCTCGGACAACGACTTCGCCACCGCCAAGGGCCACGTCAACGGCCAGGACTTCGACGCCTCGCTACACGGCGACACCGGGACCGGTGACAACGACAACCTGGTGCTGGTCTACCGGCTGTCCTTGCCGAAGTGAGCTTCAGCCTCTAGGGCGAGGCATGGCTATTCTCCGCGACGCCGACGACGGGACCGCCGTCGTGGTCTGCAACACTTGCCGCTTCTCGGCCGAGGAGCGTGAGACGCCCGACGGCGTGCGCGGCGGTGCGCTGCTGGCGACGGCTTTGCGTGAAGCGGCGGCCGGTTCCGGTGTGGCGATCCAGGAGATGCCCTGCCTGTTCAACTGTACGCAGCACTGCTCGATCCATCTGCGCGCGCCGGGCAAGATCGGCTACGTCCTGGGCCGGTTCGAGCCGACGGCTGAAGCGGCCCAGGCGATCGTCGACTACGCGGTGACCTATGCGGCCAGCGAAGAGGGCGTGGTGCCGTACCGCCAATGGCCTGAAGGCGTGAAGGGCCACTTCATCGTCCGGGTGCCGCCGGCCGGGAAGCTGGTCGGGGACTAACCCAGCCCCTCCACGGCCTCCCGCTCGGCCGGCCAATTCTCGAACGCCAGCACGATCTGCTGGGCTGTCGCGTCGGCGATCAGAGCTCCATCCTCGCGGCGGAATTCGGCGCGGACGGTGATCAACTGGCGGGTCTTGGCCACCACCCTGGCCTCGATCGCCAGCGGCCCGTCGCGGGCGACCTTCAGGAAGTTCATCTGCAGGTTCACCGTCCGATAGAGCCGATCACCCGGCACGACGGTCATCGCCGCGAAGGCCAGCACCTGATCCGCCAGCGCCGCCAGATAACCGCCGAACAGCGAGCCGTCGGCCGTGGCCAGTTCTGGTGTTGGACGCCAGGACTTCCGCACCCAGCCTTCGCCCCAGTCGTCGATCAAGCCTAGCTTCAGAGTCTCGACGATCGGCGGCGGGGTCGCGGTCCCGGCCTTCAGCGCGTCGAGGCGTTCGGTCGCCCAGGTCATGTCCGTCCTCCTTCGTGATCCCACGGAAGGCTAGGGGAGCGGCGCGGCCTCTGTTACTCGACTTCCTAGGGGACGGAGGGCCGCGATGAGCCTCATTGAAAACATGCGGGAAACGCCGCGCCAAAGCCGCGCCCGGGCCTCCGTCGACGTCGTGCTGGAAGCGGCGGCTCAGGTTCTGGAGGCGACCGGCGAGGCCGGTTTCAACACCAACGCCGTGGCCGAGCGGGCGGGGGTCAGCATCGGCACGCTCTACCGCTACTTCCCCGACAAGCAGGCGATCCTGCGGGCCCTGGCCCTGCGCGAGACCGAGGCCTATCGCGACCGCATGACGGCGGCGCTGGAGGACGGCCAGGGCGTGGCGCGCGACCGGGCGATGATCCGCGCCTTCGTCCAGGCCTTCGCGGGACGAACCCAGGCGCGGCGGATCGCGGCGTCGGCGCTGCTGGCCCAAGCCGACCACGCCGAGCTGGCGGGCAAGTTCTCGGCGGCTGAGGCGGGGCTCACCGACGCGCAAGGCCGGCCGCTGACCCGCGTCCAGGCCTTCGTGCTGTCACGGGCCATCCACGGCGCGATGCGTGCGGCGGTGCTGGAGGGCGCCGACTTCCTGGAAAGTCGAGAGTTCGAGGACGAGCTGGTGCGGCTGGGCCGCGCCTATCTGAAGGCCTAGCGGACCGGCCGGCGCAGCGTCCAGGCCAGCAGGGCCGCCGACAGCAGCACGCCGCTCATCACCACGCCGAAGGTGATCAGGCCCTCGCGCGTGGCGCGGGCCTCGGCGCGGGCGGTGAATGGACCGGCCTTGGCCTCGGCGAGAGCCGACAGTTCTTCACGAGCCAGGTCGTCGGACATGTCGGCTTCTCCCATTAGGCGCGGGGTTCGGGCGGCGGCGGCGCGACCGGAGGCGGCGGGGCGGGCGGCGCCGGCTGGGCCGGATCGGTCGGCACCGTCAGCGGCGCGACCGGCAGGCCATCGGGACCGATCTCGCCTTCCAGCGGCAGGCCCAGGTCGTCCAGCGGATCCTCGATGATCGCCGGGCCAGCGCTGCGGCCCAGGGCCGACAGCATGAAGGCCTTCCAGATCTTGGCGGGCTCGCCGCCGCCGACCACGCCGTTCATCGAGCTGTTGTCGTCATTGCCGACCCAGACGCCAACGACCAGGTCGTCGACGTAACCGACGAACAGGGCGTCGTGATAGTCCTGGGTGGTGCCGGTCTTGCCGAAGGCGCCGTCGATGGCCGCTTCCAGGCCCGTGCCGCGATGGGTGGCCGAGCGCAGCAGGTCGCGCATGCCGGTCAGCACCTTGGGGTCATAGGCGGTGGTCTTGGGCGCCTTGAAGCTGTCCAGGGCGTGCGGGGTGATCGGATATTCGCCGGCCGCGATCGAGGCGTAGGCCGCCGTCAGCCGCGTCAGGCTCATGCCGCCGGTGCCCAGGGCCATGGTCAGGTCGTTGGGGATGTCCTCGGTGACGCCCAGCTGGCGGGCGACCTTGATCACCTTGGCGGGGCCGAGATCATGGGCCAGGCGCACGGCCGCGACGTTCGACGAGGCGGCGAAGGCGCTGATCAGCGGGATCTCGCGGTCGCGATATTTGCCCTCATGGTTCTTGGGCGTGTAGCCGCTGACCTGCACCGGGGTGTCGAGGATCGGGCTGGTGGTTGTCATGCCCGACTGCAGGGCGGCGAGGTAGACGAACAGCTTGAACGACGAGCCCGGCTGGCGCTCGCCGTCGGCGCGGTTGAACTGGCTGGTCTTGTAGTCGCGGCCGCCGACCATGGCGACGACGCGGCCGTCCTTGCGCATGGCCACCAAGGCGCCCTGGGTGATGTTCAGGACCTTGCCGTCACGCTCGATATAGTCGTTGAGGATGTTCTCGGCCTTCTCCTGGAGCTCGGGGTCCAGGGTGGTCTGAACGACCGTCTCGCCATAGCGGGCGCCGATCGAGGCGCGGGCCTGGGGCAGGGCCCAGTCGGCGAAGTAGGAGCCGGTCGGCAGCTTGTCCGGGTTCTCGACCGCCGAGACCTCGCCGACCGCGTCGGCCTGGGCCTGGGTGATGGTCTTGGTCTCGACCATGGCGCCCAGCACCACGCGCATCCGCTCACGGGCGCCTTCGATGTTGTTGCTCGGCGCCAGGCGGGAAGGGGCCTTGACCAGGCCGGCCAGCATCGCCGCTTCGCCAATGGAGAGCTGCTCGGGTTGCTTGCCGAAATAGTGCCGGGCCGCGGCGCGCAGGCCGAAGGCCCCGTCGCCGAAATAGACCGACGACAGATAGCGCGACAGGATCTCGTCCTTGGAGAGGCGGGCCTCCAGATAGACGGCGATCATCGCTTCCTGGGCCTTGCGACGCAGGTTGCGGTCGCTGCTCAGGAAGGCGTTCTTGGCCAGCTGCTGGGTGATGGTCGAGCCGCCTTCCGACACGCCGCCGGCCTGGGCGTTCTTGCCCAGGGCGCGCATGATCGCCTTCGGGTCGACGCCCATGTGGCTGTAGAAGCGGCGGTCCTCGATGGCGATGAAGGCGCCGGGCACGTAGGCCGGCAGCTTGGCGACGTCGATCGGCGCTTCCTTGTAGGAGCCGCGGCGAGCGATCGGCGAGCCGTCCTCGGCGACCAGCACGATGGCCGAGTTGTTCAGCGGCTCGAGAGCCCGGCTCAGCGGCAGCGACCAGAACAGCGACGCGACGAGCACCACGGCCAGCACGACGGTGGCGGCCGCGCCGATCAGCCAGGCGGGGCGCTTCCAGATCGGCGGCTTCTTGGTCGGGACCGGTTCGGCCGGCGAGAGGGCGGCTTCCGGGATCGCCTCGACGGCTTCCGGCAGTACGACCTCGGCTTCGGGGGCAGGGGCTTCCTCGGGCAGGGCCTCGGGTTCTGGGACCGGGACCTCTTCGACGATCTCCTGCTCGACGGGGGGCGTCTCGGCGACAACCTCGACCGGCGGCTTCGGCGCGCGCGGCTTGCGCTGACGAGGCGGCTTGGGCGCGGCGGGCTCGGCCGAGGTCTCGGGCAGGACGGCCGCCGAAGTCATCGCCGCCTGGGCGCGCGGCTTGCGAGGCTTGCGCGGCTTCGGAGCGGGCGGGGTGTCGGCGGGATCGGCGGGATCAGACATGGACTGGCGCTTTACCACACGGCCCCGGCAAGCCAAGCGCGCTGAAAGGGAAGTTTTTTCAATGTCGCCCTTGAATGGTGTTCGGGCGAGCATAGATCAACACCCGTGAGGCCCGAGGCCTCTGCCCTTCCTGGGGCGTTTCCTCCCTACTTCTCAAGCCCGGCCATTCGCCGGGCTTTTCTTTTGGCTGTCATGCTTGCGTCGCCGATCCGGCCTAAGGCCCACGGGAAACGACGCACGCGGAGGGAACGATGGCGGGTCTGCGGAACATGCTGATGGCGGCGATGATGGCCATGCCGGCGATGGCGCATGCCGCTGACGCCACCGACGGCCTGAAGCTGGAACGCGTGGTCATGGTCATGCGCCACAGCGTGCGCCCGCCGACCAAGGCCCAGGCCACGCCGGCCGGCACCACCGCCCAGCCGTGGTCCAGCTGGACCACGCCCTACGGTGACCTGACCCCGCACGGCGCCGACGGCGCGCGGCTGATGGGCGCGTACTATCGCACCTTCCTGGGCGCGCGCGGGATCCTGCCGCGCGAGGGCTGCGCCCCGACCGGCGACATCGTCGCCTGGGCCAGCAGCAAGCCGCGCGCCATCAAGACCGCCGAGGCCTTCGTCGAGGGCCTGCAACCCGGCTGTGGCCTGAAGGTCGCCCGTCCGGACAGCGAGGAGACCGACGTCGTCTTCCACCCGGCCTCGATCATCAATGGCGACATCGCCCTGAAGGCCTCGCAGCGCACCAAGCCCGGCATCGCCGCCGAGACCAAGGCGATGGCCAAGGAGTTCGCCATCCTGGACCGCGTGCTGGGCCGCCGCCTGGACCGGGCCTCGCACCTGGAAGCGGCCAAGGACGACAACGCCAGCCTCGAAGGCGCGCTGGGCGTAGCTTCGACCGCCGGCCAGACGGTCCTGCTCGAGTACGTTGAAGGCAAGCCGATGGATCAGGTCGGCTGGGGCCGCGCCTCCAAGGCCGACATCCAGGCGCTGCTGCGCTTCCACACCGTCAAGTTCCGCTACGAGGTCGGCAATCCTTATGTCGCCCAGCGCTATGCCGCGCCGGTGGCCGCCGAGATCCTCAAGGCCCTGAACGGCGAGGCCGGGACGGGCAAGCTGACCCTGCTGGTCGGCCACGACACCAACATCGCCGCCCTGCGTGGCTTCCTGGACGCCCACTTCACCGCCGCGGACTACCCGCAGGACGATCCGCCGCCCGGCGGGGCCATGGGCTTCGAGCTGGTCCGCAACGCCAAGGGCGAGGCCTTCGTGCGCGCCTTCTATACGGCCCAGACCATGGATCAGCTGCGCGAGCTTACGCCGCTGACCGCCGCCAATCCGCCGGCCTACAGCTACTTCCCGATCCCGGGCTGCGCGAGCCTATGCCCGCTGACGACCTTCCAGAAGATCGTCAGCGGCAAGCTGGCCAAGCCGGCTCCGAACTAGATCAGTTCGTAGGCCGGCAGGGTCAGGAACTCTTCCAGGCTGTCGGAGAGCACCATGCGGGTGAAGAGTTCGGCGGCGGCCTCCAGGCGCGGCGAGCCGAAGTCGCGGCGCAGGTCGGCCATCTCCTGGGTGAACAGGCTGACGAACAGCTCCGAGGTCAGCTCGCGGCCATCGTCTAGCACGGCGCCCAGGCGGATCCACTGCCACAGCTGGGTGCGGCAGATCTCGGCGGTCGCCGCGTCCTCCATCAGGTTGTAGAGCGGCACGGCGCCCCGGCCTTCCAGCCAGGCCTGGGTGTAGCGGACGCCGACGCGGATGTTCTCGCGAACCCCGGCCTCGGTGCGCACGCCCTCGTGCAGCTCCAGCATCTGGGCGGCGGTGATGTCGAGATCGGCCAGCGTCTTATCGCGCTGGTTGGCGCTCGGCATCAGGCGGTCGAAGACCTCCATGGCCACCGGCACCAGGTCGGGGTGGGCGACCCAGGTGCCGTCGTGGCCGGCCCCGGCCTCGCGCTCCTTGTCGGCCTTGACCTTGGCGAAGGCGGCCTGGTTGGCGGCGTCGTCGCCCTTGACCGGGATCTGGGCCGCCATGCCGCCCATGGCGAAGGCGCCCCGGCGGTGGCAGGTCTGGATCAGCTTCAGCGAATAGGCGCCGAGGAAGGCCTTGCCCATGACCATGGCCGAGCGGTCCGGGGTCAGGAAGGCGGGCGTGCGGCCCAGGCGCTTGATGAACGAGAAGATGTAGTCCCAGCGGCCGCAGTTGAGGCCGACGATGTGGTCCTTCAGCTCGAACAGGATCTCGTCCATCTCGAAGGCGGCCGGGATGGTCTCGATCAGCACCGTGGCCTTGATCGTGCCGACGGGCAGGCCGAGGGCTTCCTGGGCGCGGACAAAGACGTCGTTCCAGAGGCGGGCCTCAAGGTGGCTCTCCAGCTTGGGCAGGTAGAAGTAGGGGCCCGAGCCCTGGGCAATGGCGGCCTTGGCGTTGTGGAAGGCGTAGAGGCCGAAGTCGAACAGCGCCCCGGCCACGGCCTGGCCGTCGACCTCCAGGTGGCGTTCCATCAGGTGCCAGCCGCGCGGGCGGATCTTCAGCACCGCCGGGGTCGGGCCCATGGCGTAGGCCTTGCCGGATTTGGCGTCGACGTGGGTCAGCGCGCCGGACCAGCGGTCCTTCAGATTGACCTGGCCCTCGACGACATTGGCCCAGGTGGGGGCCGTGGCGTCCTCGAAGTCGGCCATGAACACCTTGGCCCCGCAGTTCAGGGCGTTGATGATCATCTTGCGGTCGACCGGGCCGGTGATTTCCACGCGGCGGTCCAGCAGGTCGGCGGGGACGGGGGCGACGCTCCAGTCGGCGGCGCGGACGTGCGAGGTGTCGGGCAGGAAGTCGGGCAGTTCGCCGGCGTTGAACCTGGCCTGCCGCGCGTCGCGGGCGGCCAGCAGCTCGCGGCGACGAGCGTCGAAGCGGCGGTGCAGGTCGGCGACGAAGTCGAGCGCTTCCGGGGTCAGTACTTCCGCAGCTCGGCCTTCAACGGGACCGGTGACCTGGATGTTGGCGGCGATGTCGAGCGGCATGGGAAGCTTTCCGGTGTGGTGGGATCGGCTCCCCGGGAAACCCGGGGAGCCGTCTTCAGGACTCTGGTCGGTTATCTTTAGTCTAAGCGCTCTTTTCGGCGCCGTTGGGGCGGACGGTGGGGACGATCTGGTCGCCCCAGTTACCCGTTCCGTCGTGGTGACGCGAGGCGCGCACCAGTTCGACCGAGTAGCCGGCCTCGATGGCGCGGCGCACGGCCTCGTTCAGCCGGTGGGAGGCCTCGGCGACGCGGTCGATGGCGCGTTGCTCGGCTTTGGAATCCGGCATGGCAGCGGGGGCGAAGGCATTCATAGCTGGCTCTCCTCTATTCGGCCGCGAATTGGTTCATGGTGTTGGCGTGACCGCCAGCCTTCAGGGCGCGCTCGCCGGCGACCATCTCCTTGAAGGTGTCGCCCAGGTCCGAGCCGACCTCGTGCTGGTGCTTCACGGCCGAGACGCCGCGGCGGATCTCCTCGCGCTGCACCGTGTTGACATAGGCCTGCATCCGCTCCTCGCCGAAGTAGCCGCGCGACAGCTCATCGACGCTCTTGGCGGTCAGGTGGAAGGTCGGCAGGGTGATCAGGTTGTGGAACACCCCGGCGCGGGCGGCGATGTCGACCTGGAAGCGGGCCAGGCGCTCGTCGGCCTCGCGGCCCAGGTCGCTCTTGTCGTACTCGGCCGACATCAGGACGTTGCCTTCCGGGTAGCTGTCCTTGTGGATCTTGCCCTCGGCGATCCACTGGTCGCGGACCTGCTTGCGCAGATTGAGCGTCCAGTTGAACGACGGCGAGTTGTTGTAGGTCAGCTTGGCGTTCGGCACGACCTTGCGGACCTCGGCCACCATCGAGGCGATCTCGTCGACGTTCGGGGTGTCGGTCTCGATCCACAGCAGGTCGGCGCCGCCTTGGGTCAGGTTGGCGATGCAGTCCTCGATGACGCGCTGGCGCCCGGTGCCGTCCTGGAAGGCGAACAGGCCGTTGGGCATGCGCACGGGCTTCACGAACGCGCCGTCCTTCATGATCGCCAGCTCGCCGTCCTTCAGCGGGTTTTCCGGCGTGATGGCCTCGGTCTTCAGCCACTTGATGTAGTCGGCGGCCAGGTCGCCTTCGCCGGCGCTGACCGGGATTTTCTGGGTCAGGCCCGCGCCCAGGCTGTCGGTGCGGGCGACGATGACGCCCTCGTCGACGCCCAGTTCCTCGAAGGCCAGGCGGCAGGCGCGCAGCTTCTCGATGAAGTCCTCGCGCGGCACGGTGACCTTGCCGTCCTGGTGGCCGCACTGCTTGGCGTCCGAAACCTGGTTCTCGATCTGCAGGCAGCAGGCGCCGGCCTTGATCATCTCCTTGGCCAGCAGGTAGGTCGCGTGCTCGTTGCCGAAGCCGGCGTCGATGTCGGCGATGATCGGCACCACGTGTGTCTCGAAGTTGTCGATCGCCTTGATCGCGGCCTGTTCGGCGACCTGGTCGCCGGCGTCGCGGGCGGCCTTCAGGGTCTTGAAGAGGTCGTTGATGCCGACTTCATCGGCCTGGCGCAGCGAGACGTAGATCTCCTGGATCAGGTCGACAACCGAGGTCTTCTCGTGCATCGACTGGTCCGGCAGGTGGCCAAAGCGGTTGCGCAGGCCGGCGACCATCCAGCCCGACAGGTAGACATAGGCGCCTTTGGTCGTGCCGCGCAGACGCTTGACCGACTTGATCATCTGTTGGGCGTGGAAGCCCGACCAGCAACCCAGCGACTGGGTGAACTTCGAGCTGTCGGCGTCGTAGGCGGCCATGTCGGCGCGCATGACCGGGGCCATGGCGCGGGCGATGTCCAGATGGGTCGGGAAGGTGTTCTGCAGCTTCAGCTGGATGATGTCGTCGATGTCGACCCCGCCCGGCGCGACGCCATCGGGATAGCGCGCCAGCAGGGCGTCGCGGTGGTCGGCATAGGTCTTGCGCTGCGTCATGGTCGTTCGATCCCAGTACGGGCCCCGGCGGTGAAGCCTTGCGGGCCAAGGAAAACTCGTCCTGGTGAGCTAACGCTGCGCTGCGGGGTGGGTCGAACCTATTGAAGGCAATTTGTCAAAAATCGACTTTGTAATTTCTGTAAAGTCGTGACAAATTGACCGAATGGCGACGAACGACAAGAAGCTCTTTCTCGGTGGACGGCTCAAGCGGTTGCGGCGCGACCTGGGCGTGACCCAGGCGCGGATGGCCGAGGAGCTGGGCGTTTCGGCCAGCTACTTGAACCTGCTCGAACGCAACCAGCGACCGGTGACGGCGCAGATCCTGCTGCGGCTGGCCGACGCCTATGACCTGGACCTGCGCAGCCTCTCGGCCGACGACCCGGGCGGCGGGGCAGGGCTGGAAGAGGTGCTGGCCGACAAGATGTTCGCCGACCTGGGTGTCTCGCGCCACGAGGCGGCCGAGGTGGCCGAGCTGTCGCCGGGCCTGGCCGAGGCCATGGCGCGGCTCTATCGCGCCTATCTGGATCGCGGCCGGATGATCGATCTCGGCGCCTTCGAGCGGCCGGACGGGACGGGGCCGGCCTCGGAACAGTCCTCACCCACCGACTGGGTCCGCGACCTGGTCGGCGCCCAGCGCAACCACTTCGCCGAGCTGGAGACCCTGGCCGAGAAGATCGTCGCCCAGCTGAAGGCCGATCCGCAGGACCTGGGGCCGGCGGTGCGCGAGCGTCTGCAGGCCAAGTTCGGCATCCAGACCCGGATCATGCCGGTCGAGGTGATGACCGGCTCGCTGCGCCGCTACGACCATCACCGCAAGCGCCTGATGCTGTCGGAGACCCTGGCCCACGCCAGCCGCACCTTCGGCATGTGCTACCAGCTGGGGCTGATGGAGGGCGGGGAGGTGCTGTCGGACCTGACCGACCGTTTCAAGGCCCCCGACCGCGCCACGCGCCAGCTGCTGAAGGTGTTCCTCGACAGCTACCTGGCCGCCGCGATCATGATGCCCTACGAGCTGTTCCTGGCGGCCATGGAGGCCAGCGGCTACGACATCGAGCGGGTGCGGCCGCGCTTCGGCATCAGCTACGAGCAGGCGGCTCAGCGCCTGACCACCCTGGGCCGCCAGGGTTCGCGCGGCGTGCCGTTCTTCATGATGCGGCTGGACGCGGCGGGGAACATCTCCAAACGCTTCGCGGCCGGGCCGTTCCCGTTCTCGCGCTTCGGCGGGGCCTGTCCGCGTTGGAACGTCCACGACAGCTTCAAGACCCCAGGCCGCATCGTCACCCAGGTGATCGAGACCCCCGATAGCGAGCGCTATTTCACCCTGTCGCGCACGGTGCGGCGGACCTCCGGTTTGCAAGCCGGTCTGGAGGACGAACTGGTCGTCGGCCTGGGCTGCGAGCTGAAATACGCGTCCAAGCTGGTCCACGCGCGGGGCCTGGACATGGCCGCGCCGATCACCACGGAGATCGGCCCTTCGTGCCGGATCTGCGAGCGCCCGGCCTGTCCGCAGCGCGCTGCGGCGCCGATCAACCGCACCCTGCTGGTCGAGGAGACCAGCAAGTCGCTGTCGCCTTTCCCGTTTGCCCGCTAGACCTGAAACCCAAAGCCGTCCTGCGGATTGATAGGCGGCGCCCGCCTGCGCCCATCCTCAGGATTTCCATGCGTTTCGCCGTCGAAGCTTCGCTGACCTACGACTTCGCGACCCCGTGCGAGGTGCTCCTGCTGGTCGAGGCCGCCCATGGGCCCGATCAGGTGGTGGGGCTGGAGGCCCTGACCTTCTGGCCCAACGTCGATGCGGTGCGGGTCGACGATCCGGTGACGTTCGAGCGGCGCACGGTGTTCACCGCCACGGGAACGGTCAACGCCCTCTACCGCGCCGAGGTCGAGATCATGCGGCGCGACCACGACCTGACCGACGCGCCGGCGATGGCCATCCGCGACCTGCCCAGCGAGGTGCTGCCATTCCTGCGCGCCAGCCGCTACAGCCCCTCGGACCGCCTGGAGCCGTTCGTCGAGCGCGAGTTCGGCGAGTTGAAGGGCGGGGCCAAGGTCCAGGCGATGCTGGATTGGATCGGCGAGCACATCGACTATCTGGGCGGGGTCAGCAACTCGGGCACCACGGCGATCGACACCCTGGTCGACCGGGCTGGGGTCTGCCGCGACTTCACACACCTGATCATCGGCATGTGCCGCGCCGCGGATATCCCGGCGCGGGCCGTCAGCGCCTATGCCTGGAAGCTGGAGCCGCCGGACCTGCACGCTATCGCCGAGGTCTATCTGGGCGGCCGCTGGCGGCTGGTCGACGCCACGGGACGCGCGCCGATCGATGGCCTGGTGCGGGTGGCGACGGGCCGAGACGCGGCCGATATCGCCTTCATGACCATCTTCGGTCGGGCGACCCTAATCGACCAGAGCTTCTCGATCCGCGAAGCGCCCTGACACTCGGCTGTCATCAAGCTGTCGCCAAGACGCCCTAGCTCCGCCCGCCAACGTAGGTTGGGGTCATCGCCATGTTCGCTCGTTGTCACCTGGCCCTGGCCGCATCGATCCTGGCGCTGTGCGTCGGCGGTCCGGCTCTCGCGGAAGGCGGCCTGGCCAAGCTGCCCCTGACCCAGAACGGCGGGACCTGGAAGGCCGGTCACGTGCAGGGCGTCGCCGTCGATGTGAAGGGCGGCTTCATCTACTACTCATTCACGACGCTGCTGGCGAAGTACGACTTCAAGGGCAACCTCGTGGGCACGCTGGTCGGCTGGACCGGGCACCTCGGCGACCTCGACTTCAACCCGGCCGACGGCAAGGTCTACGGCTCGCTGGAGTACAAGGAAGACAAGGCCTTCTACATCGCCGTGATCGATGTCTCGCGCCTGGACCGCGTCGGCGTCGAGGCGTCCAAGAGCGAGCTCTTCCGCACCGTCTACCTGCCTGAGGTGGTCAAGGACTACAGCGCCGACCTGAACGGCGACGGGGTGTTCGACGGTGACGACGGCAAGTTCAAGGGCGATGTGGTTGCCTCGCCCGATCACCGCTACGACGCCTCGGGCATCGACGGCGTGTCGTTCGGCCCGGCGTTCGGCCACACGGACGGCAAGCGCTACCTGACAGTGGCTTATGGCGTCTATGGCAACACCAAGCGCACTGACAACGACCAGCAGGTGCTTCTGCAGTACGACATCGCCGACTGGAGCCGCTACGCCAGTCCGCTGACCGAGGCCGCGCCGCACCACAATGGTCCGGCGACCGTGGACGCCAAGGTCTTCGTCCGCACTGGCAACACCCGCTACGTCGTCCAGAACCTGGCCTATGACGATGCGTCCAAGCGCTGGTTCATGGGCGTGTATGTCGGCCAGAAGCCCAATTGGCCCAACTACGGCCTCTACGCCTTCGACGCCGCCGCCAAGCCAAAGACCGGCGAACTGATCGGCGTGCCCGCTGGAAAAGGATGGGAGCAGGGCGCCCTGATCCCGCTGGCCGACGACGGCCTCAAGGACCCCGCCACCGGCGTGCGCGGCTGGAACCAGAAGGCCGACGTCGGCCTGCAACCGGTGGGGCAGGGGCTGTTCTACCTGGCGGTCAACGCCAAGACACCGGACGGCCAGACCGCCGACCTGACGCTCAACCGCTGGACCGGCGACGCCGCCAAGCCCTTCGTCCCTGTCACGGCAGGCGAGCTTCACAAGCTCGCGGACAACCTGACCGCGCGCTGAGGTCTGGCTGTCACAAATGCTCTCTAGGCGGAGCCTCTCGGTGAGACGAATCCAGTCAGCGGGTGGACGATGAGCAGCGCCGACAGGGAAAGAACGCGGTGGTTCCTGCGGAACATCCTTCCGCACGAATCCGCGCTGCGGGGCTGGCTGACGCGGAGCGCGCCGGTCGGGGTCGATCCCGACGACGTCATCCAGGAATCCTACGCCATCCTGGCCGAACAGGAGAGCGTCGAGGGCATCCGCCATCCGCGCGCCTACCTCTTCCAGGTGGCCCGCTCGATCGTGGTGCGCCACGTGCGCCGGGCCCGGATCGTCTCGATCCAGACGGTCGAGGACCTGGAGCGCCTGGAGCATGCCGACGAGGCCGCCACGCCCGAGCGGCTGGCCATCGATCGCGACGAACTTCGGCAACTGGCCCAGGCGATCGCGGCGATGCCGGCCAAGACCCGGGAAGCCTTCGTGCTCAGGCGGGTCAAAGGCTTGCCTCAGCGCGAGATCGCCGCGCAGATGCGGATTACAGAGAATACGGTCGAGACTCACATATCCCGGGGCGTCCTATTCTTGATTGATTGGTTTGGCCGTAGCGGAAACAGGCGACCCCAAACCTCTAAGACCTTGAATGCGGAGACTCCCCCGGTAGATGGCACAGCGCGAATCCAGTCGAGACATTGATCAGGCGGCGTCCGACTGGACGGCGCGGCTGGATCGTGGGCCGTTGTCCGCGGGGGAAGAAGACGCTTTCCAGGCCTGGCTGAAGGGCGATCCGCGCCGCAAGGGCGCGATGCTGCGCGCCCAGGCGCTGTCGATGATGAGCGAGTCCGCCCAGGCGCTGGGCGACGACTTCGATCCGGCCGACTTCACCGCGCCGAAGGTCGCGCGGTTCTCGCGTCGCCAGGCCCTGACCTGGGGCGGTGGCGCGGCGGTAGCAGCGTCTCTGGCGGCCCTGGCTGTCGGCTTGCCGGCCGCCGCCGGTACGGTGATCAGCACCGAGCGCGGCGAGATCCGCCTGGCGCCGCTGAAGGACGGCTCCACCGTCCTGCTGAACACCGAGACCAAGATTCGTATCCGCTACGAGAAGGGCCGGCGCGTCGTCACTCTGCTGAAGGGCGAGGCCTATTTCTCCGTCGCGCGTGACGACCAGCGGCCGTTCATCGTCGAGGTCGACGGCCGGCAGCTGAGCACGGCCCAGGCCAATTTCCGCGTCCGCAAGTTGGAGCAGACGCCCGTCGACGTGCTGGTCAACCAGGGCCTGGTCGAGGTCGCGCCAGTCTTGATCTCGGCCCGCGCGGTTCGCCTCGCCAGCAACACGCGGCTGCTGCTGTCCGACCATCCCGCCGTCGAACGCCCTCAGGCCATCGCGCCCGAGACGGTTACCCGCGAGCTGGCCTGGCGCGAGGGCAAGCTAGCCTTCGAGGGCGAAACCCTCAGCCAGGCGGCGGCCGTGTTCGCCCGCTACAGCGGCACGCGCATCCAGGTCGACGACCCCATCCTGGCCCGCGAACCGGTCACGGGTCTGTTCGCGGCAAATGATCCTGTGGGTTTCAGCCGGGCCATTGCACGGGTGTTTGACGCCAGGCTGGACCAGTCTGGCGACACCGTGGTGCTGAGCCGTCGATCGGTCGCCGAATAAGAAGTTTTTGTTACCGTTAGCGGAAGGCCCCGGGCGGTTCCTCTCAATCGCGAAGGTCGCGACCAACGCGATGACTTTGGGGGCACTAGCCTATGATTTCCCGTTACTCCGTCCTCGCCTGCGGGACGTCGGTCGTCGCGCTCGCGATCGCCGCGCCCGTTTTCGCGCAGGAACGCGTTTTCGACATTCCGGCCCAGGCGGCCGTCCGCGCCATTCCCGAGCTGGCTCGTCAAGGCCAGGTGCAGATCGTGGCTCCGGCTCGCGACCTGAACGGCGTCCAGACCCCGGCCGTAAAGGGCACGATGGACGTGCGCACGGCGCTGCGCCGCCTGATCGCCAACACCGCCCTGCGGATCGACAGCGACGACGGCCAGATCATCACCCTCAAGGCCGCGTCCGCCGCGGGCGCCTCGCGCCCCCAGGCCGGCGTGGGCTCGGGCATGGTTCGCGGCCGGGTCTTCAACACCGCGACCAATGAGTACGTCCGCAACGCCGAGGTCCGTGTCGAGGGCACGCCGATCGTCGCCCTGTCCGAGAACGGCGGCGACTTTCGACTGACCGGCGTGCCGGCCGGCGACGTCACCGTGGTGGTCAAGTACGCGGGCCTGCAGGAATCCAAGCAGGTCGTCACCGTCACTTCGGACCAGGCGGCGACCGTCGAGTTCTCGCTGCAGCCGCTGGCCGCGGCGACCGAAGGCGTCGAGGCGGTGACCATCACCGCCAAGCGCGAAGGCCAGGCCGCCGCCATCATGGAGCGCCGCGCCTCGACCAACGCCAAGACCGTGGTGGCCGCCGACAACTTCGGCGCCCTGACCATGGGCGACGTCGGCGAGTTCATGAAGAACATGCCCGGCCTGTCGATCGACTACACCGAGGTCGACGCCACCGCCGTCCGCATCGGCGGTCTGGACCCGAAATACTCGACCTTCACCACCGACGGCGCCCGCATGGCGACCGCCACCTCGAACAACAACAACGGCCGCCAGAACTCGTTCGAGCAGATGTCGATCACCGGCATCGACTCCATCGAGCTGAACAACACCCTGCAGGCCAGCATGGACGCCGACAGCCCCGGCGGGGCCATCAACCTGCGCAGCAAGTACGCGTTCCAGCGCAACAGCCGTCTGCTGCGCTTCCAACTGGGCGGCGTCGCCACGTCCGACTCGACCCTGGCGCGCCAGTACCTGCCGGACGACAAGAAGCACTCGACGATCTTCCCGTCGGCCCAGGTCGGCTATGCCGACGTGTTCCTGAACGGTCGCCTGGGGATCGCCTTCAACGCCAGCTACAACGCCAACTTCGTCCAGCAGGACCGCATCCAGACCGACTGGTCGTATCTGACCAACGGCCGGGTGATGCCCTATCAGGTGATGTGGCGCCCGGGTCCGAAGCTGACCCACCGCAAGGCCGCCAACCTCAGCGTCGACTACAAGATCAACGACCAGTGGGCCGCGTCGCTGCGCTCGAGCTACTCGTTCTACGACGTCGAGTACTTCAACCAGTACACCTACCTGATCTTCGGCACGACGACGGCCTCGCAGACCACGGCGGACTCGACCCCAACCCACATCGTGGTCAATCCGAACGGCACCAACACCCGCCTGCACACCCAGTATTCGCACCGCTACGCCGGCACGCCCTCATGGGTGTTCTCGCCGAAGCTGGAATATCGCGGCGACACCTTCGAGGCCCTGCTGCGCGGCAGCTATTCCAGTTCGGAGTTCAATTTCCGGGACAACTCGAAAGGGTTCTTTCAGCGTACGGACGACTATCTGACCCGCATCGGCTTCACGCTGGACCGCGCGTCGACGGAGTCCAACGAGTGGACCCTGAAGCAGACCGCCGGCCGTCCCTGGGGCGACCCGACCAGCTTCAATCGTGACGACGACATCGGCAACAACATCCGCACGTCGGAATCCGACGCCGGCAACCGTATGTACGGCGCCAATCTGGACCTGAAGAAGAAGCTGACCCTCGGCGACGTGCAGCTGAAGATTCTTGGCGGCGCGACCTACCGGACCAACGTCTGGAAGACCAATGAGGGCTCGTTCCAGCAGTTCCAGTACGTCGGCCCGACCGGCGACCTGACCCAGAAGGCCCCGGAAGCTGTCATCCCGTGGACCAAGGGCTACCAGTTCCTGATCCACGGCTTCGACGCCGGCAATCTGAACGACCAGCACTGGCGCGCCGACAGCAACTACGGCACGTACGACATCTACGCCCAGCACCCCGAGTACTTCGTGCCCGACACCGTGGGCAACCTGAAGCGCCAGCTGGATAACAACAAGAAGGTCGGCGAGACCGTCCAGGCCGCCTATTTCGAAGTGCAGCCGCGCGTCGGCAAGGCCCAGTTCGACCTCGGCCTGCGCTACGAGAAGACGCAGACCGACGCCCGCGTCGCCGACATCCGCTCGGCCAAGGAAGTCACCGCCGCCGGCCTGTCGGTCAGCACGGTGCCGGGCCTGCTCTACCAATACCGCAACGGCACCTACACGACCCGCCACGGCGAGTATGACGACTGGTTCCTGAGCGGCGGCGCCAAGTACGACTTCACCAAGAAGCTGGTCGGCCAGCTGGCCTTCAGCCAGTCGATCCTGCGTCCGGACTACGGCAACCTGGGCGGCGTGGTGGCCGTGGACGACACCAACCTGTTCGTCACCGTGCCCAACCCGCTGCTGAAGCCCGAGCACTCGACCAAGTACTTCGCCAGCCTGCAGTACTATCTGGAGCCGTCGGGCGTGATCGGCATCTCGGCCTATCAGCTGGACGTGAAGGACATGCAGGTCACCGGCATCACGGTGAATCCGGAAGACGTTGGCTACAACCCGGCCGACTATGCCGGCTACACCTTCCGCAGCGCCCAGAACCTGCCGGGCACCAGCACCAACAAGGGTATCGTGCTGGAGTACGACCAGCAGCTGACCTTCCTGCCGGGCATGCTGCGCGGTCTGGGCCTGCGCGGCTCGATCACCAAGCTGGACCCGGACGGCGAGCGCGTGAACACGCCGAAGACGGCGGCCAATTGGGGTCTGCGCTACAGCTACGGCAAGTTCGACTTCCAGCTGACCGGCAACGCCCAGGGCAAGTACCGCACCAGCGCGCTCAGCAACACGCCGACGACCGCCAACAACGGCATCCTGTACCACGCCCCGCGTGAGCTCTGGAACGTCAGCGCCAGCTACAAGATCAACCGTCAGTTCGAAGTCATGCTGGCCGGCCGCAACATCTTCAACGCGCCGGACATCATCTACTCGAACGATCGCAGCCGGGTGCAGCAGTACAGCATCTACGGCTCGATGTGGAACGTCGGGATCAAGGGCACCTTCTAGGCCGCCGATCCCGTCGATGGCCGCGCCGTCTTCCCCTTCGGCGCGGCCATTTCTTATTCAAATTCAAGCCTGAGGGCCGCGTCATGGTTCTGAAGATCGATCGCCGCAATCTCGTGCTGGGCGGCGGCCTGGGCCTGGCCGCCCTGGCTCTGCCCGCCGGCGCGGCCCTGGCGCGCCAGCTGCTGACCGCCACCGGCTTCACCCACAGCGTGGCCAGCGGCGAGCCCGCCTCCGATGCCATGCTGCTGTGGACGCGCTACGTCCCGGCGGCGGGCGAGGGGACCGTGCGCCTCGACGTCGAGCTCTCGCTGGACCCCGGCTTCGCCAAGGTGGTCGCCGGCGGGACCGTCCGCACCGGCGCCTGGCGCGACTGGACCGCCAAGGTCACGGTCGATGGGCTGAAGCCTGCGACGGTCTACTGGTTCCGCTTCGTCGCGCCGGATGGGACGAAGTCGCCGATCGGTCGCACCAAGACCCTGCCGGTCGGCCCCGCCGCGCGCTTCGGCCTGGCGGTGTTCTCGTGCTCGAACCTGCCGTACGGCGTGTTCAACGCCTATGGCCACGCCGCCGACCGCAAGGACCTGGACCTGTGGCTGCACACCGGCGACTACATCTACGAGAACGGCGTCGCCTCGCTGAAGGACGGCGAGTGGGGACCGGGCCGGACCTTGCTGCCCGCGACCGAGATCCTGACCATCGCCGACTACCGGATGCGCTACGCCCTCTATCGCGCCGACCCGGACCTGCAGCGCCTGCACCAGGTCGCGCCGATGGTGGCGCTGTGGGACGACCACGAGTCGGCCAATGACAGCTGGGAGGGCGGGGCGGCCAACCACCAGCCGGCCAAGGAAGGCGACTGGAACGTCCGCCGCGCCGCCGCCATGCAGGTCTATCGCGAGTGGATGCCGGTCTCGGACGAGCCGTGGAAGGCCTATCCGATCGGCACGCTGGCGACGCTGTACCGCACGGAGTCGCGGCTGCTGGCCCGCACCCAGCAGGCCGACATCGGCGCGACCTTCAAGGCGCAGGATCCGGACGCCGCCCTGAAGGCGTTCCGCGACGGCCCGTGGCAGGACCCGTCGGCGACCATGATGGGCTCGACCCAGGAAAGCTGGCTGGCCCACGCGCTGAAGGCCAACGCCAAGTCCGGCGGCTGGCAGATGATCGGCATGGGCACCATCCTCGGCCGGACGGTGATGCCCAAGGGCGCGGTCGACTGGCTGCGGCCCGAGACCAACGCCCGCAAGGTCGTCAGCTACCAGAACAACATCCGCGCGGCGGCTCAAGGGCTGCCGATGTGGATGGACCGCTGGGACGGCTATCCGGCCGCGCGTTCGCGCCTGCTGAAAAGCGCCCAGGCTGCCGACGCCGATCTGGTCATGCTGTCGGGCGACAGCCACAACGCCTGGGCCTACGGCCTGATGGAGGGCGGCAAGCCCGCCGGGGTCGAGTTCGCCGGCCAGGGCGTGACCTCCAACGGCTTGGAAGGCGACATGGGCGCCGATCCCAAGGTGGTGGCGGCGGGCTTCATGGCCGCCAATCCCGAGATGAAGTTCGCCGACACCAGCCAGCGCGGCTACATGATGATGCAGATCACGCCCCAGCGCGTGACCGGCGAGTGGCTGTTCCTGCAGACGATCAAGGCGCGCAGCCTCGAGATCGCCGGGACGCACCGGATGTCGGTGGAGCGCGGACGGAGGGTGTTCGCGGCCTGATATCTCCCCCAGTGGGGGAGCAGCTTCTAGGCTTCCTCCACCGCGATCGGCACGCGCACGGTGAATACGCTGCCCTGGTCTTGGCCGGCGCTGGCCACCCCCAGCGTGCCGCCGTGCAGCGACACCAGCTGCTTGGCCAGCGCCAGGCCGATGCCGAGGCCGCCCTGGGCCTTGGTCAGGTGGTCCTCGACCTGGGCGAAGATCTCGAAGATCCGCGATTGCATCTCGGGCGGGATGCCGACCCCGGTGTCGGATACACGGATCTCGGCCATGGCCCCGTCGGAGACCGCCGTCAGGGTCACGGTCCCGCCCTCGGGCGTGTATTTGGCGGCGTTGTTCAGCAGGTTGGACACCACCTGGGACAGGCGGGTGAGGTCGGCGTCCAGCCAGATCGGCTCGGCCGGCATCTCGACGACGAACTGATGCTTGCCGGCGTCGAGGTTGTGCTGGCTGGCCTCGATCGCCGAGTGCAGGATTTCGGTCAGCTCGATCCGCGACTTGCGCAGCGAGATCTTACCCTGGCTGACGCGCGAGACGTCCAGCAGGTCGTCGACGAGGTGCGACAGGTGGGTCAGCATCCGGTCCATGCGGATGCGGATGTCGGTGGCCCGCTCGGGCGCCAGGTCCTTGCCCAGCAGGTGCAGGCCGCCGCTCAGCGCTGCGACCGGATTGCGCAGTTCGTGGGCCAGCACGGCCAGGAAGCTGTCCTTGTGCCGATCAGCGCGACGCAGGGCCTGGGCGGCCAGTTCCAGCTCGTCGCGCTGGGCCTCGATCTGCTGGCGCTGGCGATAGAGGTCGAAGAACACGGCCGCCTTGCTGCGCAGGACGTCGGCCTCGACGGGCTTCTGGATGAAGTCGACGGCTCCGGCCTCGTAGCCCCGGAAACGGCGCTGGGCGTCGGCGACGCCGGCGGTGACGAAGATGATCGGCACGTGGCTGGTGCGGGTATTGCCGCGCATGAATTCGGCCAGCTCGTAGCCGTTCATGTCCGGCATCTGCACGTCCAGCAGGGCCAGGGCCACGTCATGGACCAGCAGCAGTTCCAGCGCCTGCTCGCCCGAGCGCGCCTTCAGGCACGTCAGGCCCTCGCGCTGCAGCAGGGCCTCCAGCGCCACTAGGTTCTCCTCCAGGTCGTCGACCAGCAGGAAGTTGATTGGTTTGTCCGCCGTCATCGTGCGGTCCCCAGACTCGACAGGTAGGTTACGATTTGCGCGTGGTTCATGATCGTCGCCGAGGGCGTGGCCTCCAGCGCCGCGCTCGGCATGGCCGAGGCGTAGGCCCCGTCCGGGTTCTCGACGATCGCCACGCCGCCGACGTCCATCACGGCCCTGAGACCGGCGGCGCCGTCGTGATTGGCGCCCGTCAGGATGACCCCGGCCAGGGCGTCACCGTAGAAGTCCGCCGCGCTCTCGAACAGCACGTCGATCGACGGACGGGAATAGTTCACCAGCTCGTCCGTCGACAGGGCCAGGCAGCCGTCGGTCTCGACCAGCAGGTGATAGTCCGAGGGGGCGAAATAGATGACGCCGCTCTGGATCGGCTCCTTGTCCTCGGCCTCCTTGACGGTGATCCGGCACTTGGACTGGAACAGCGGCACCAGGACGTTCGAACGGTCAGCCGGCACGTGCACGACCACCAGCACCGGCAGCGAGAAGCTGGCGGGCAGGGCGGGCAGGATGGTCAGCAGCGCCTGCACCGCGCCGGCCGAGGCTCCGATCGCCACGGCCTTCATCGGCGTCGCGGTCATGGCTCGCGCCTTTGGTAGATCTTCTCGCCGGCCACGAAGTCGGTGAAGGCGCCCGCATGGCTGGAGAAGCGCAGGCTCTCCTTCGACCCCAGCCCCAGGAAGCCCTTGCGGGCCAGGGACTCGTGGAACAGGCCGATGGCGCGGTCCTGCAGCGGCCGATCGAAATAGATCATCACGTTGCGGCACGAGATCAGGTGCATCTCGGCGAACACCGCGTCGGTGACCAGGCTGTGGTCCGAGAACACCACGTGCTCGCGTAGGCTCTTGTCGAACGCCGCGCGGCCATAGGCGGCGGTGTAGTAGTCCGAGAGCGAGGACTTGCCGCCGGACTTCTGGTGGTTCTCGGTGAACTTGCGGATGCGGTCGATGGCGTAGACACCGGCTTCCGCCGCGGCGAGGGCCTCGGGATTGATGTCGGTCGCGTAGAAGATCGTCCGGTCGTAGAGGCCTTCCTCCTTGAACAGGATGGCCATCGAATAGACCTCTTCGCCGGTGCTGGAGCCGGCGATCCAGACCTTCAGCGACGGATAGGTCCGCAGGTGCGGCAGCACCTTCTCGCGCAGGGCCTTGAAGTAGGTCGGGTCGCGGAACATCTCGCTGACCTGCACCGTCAGGAAGTCCAGCAGGCGGGGCAGCATCGAGGCGTCGTGCAGCACACGGTCCTGCATGGCCGAGATGGTCGGGAAGCCCAGCTGCAGGCGCGCCTGGATCAGGCGGCGTTTGATCGACGCCCGCGCATAGTGGCGGAAGTCATAGTGGTAGCGCTGGAACAGCGCCTCCAGCAGCAGCTGGATCTCGAGGTCTTCGACTTGGTCTGACACGCCCTACCTCGGCATCCAGACCCGGACCAGCGACAGCAGCTTGTCCACGTCGATGGGCTTGGCCATGTAGTCGCTGGCGCCGGCGGCGATGCAGCGCTCCTGGTCGTCGGGCATGGCCTTGGCGGTCAGCATCAGGATCGGCAGCTTGGCCCAGCGCGGGTCGTCGCGGATCTCGCGGGTCGCGGTCAGGCCGTCCTTCACCGGCATCATCACGTCCATCAGGACGAGGTCGACGGCATTGGCCGGATCGCCCTCGGTCGAGCGATCCAGGGCCTCGATGGCCTCCTGGCCGTTGCGGGCGATCTGGACGACGGCCCCACGCGGCTCCAGCACATTGGTCAGCGAATAGACGTTGCGGATGTCGTCCTCGACAATCAGCACCCGGCGGCCTTCCAGCACGGCGTCGCGGTTGCGGGCCTTCTTGATCATCTTCTGCTGCTCGGGCGGCAGCTCCGACACCACCTGGTGCAGGAAGAGGGAGACCTCGTCCAGCAGGCGCTCGGGCGACTTGGCGCCCTTGATGATGATCGAGCTGGAATAGCGGCGCAGGCGCTGCTCGTCGTCGGCCGACAGGTCGTGGCCGGTATAGACGATGACCGGCGGGAACGCGTGCTCGCCATCCTCGCTGAGGGTCTCCAGCAGGCTGAAGCCCGAGGCGTCCGGCAGCGACAGGTCCAGGACCATGCAGTCGAAGGTCTCCTTCTTCAGCAGCTCCAGGCACTCGGCGGCGGTGCCGACGCCGACGGTCTCGACATCGCCCGAGGACAGGAGCTTGCCGACCGCATCGCGCTGCACGTCGTCGTCCTCGACGATCAGGACGCGGCGCACGGTGCTGGAGAGCTTGGACTGCAGGGTGGTCAGCACCTCGGCCAGGGCCTCGCGCTTGACCGGCTTCACCAGGTAGCCGATGGCGCCCAGCGACAGGGCCGTCTGGCTGTGGTCCGTGCCCGAGATGACATGGATCGGGATGTGGCGGGTGGCGTCGTCGCGCTTCAGGCGGTCCAGCACCATCAGGCCGGATTCGTCCGGCAGGCCGACGTCGAGGACCACGGCGCTGGGCTTGAACTGGCGGGCCAGCTTCAGGGCGTCCTCGGCGGTGCTGGCGACCAGGCACTGGAAGCCCAGTTCGCGCGACAGGTCGCGGACGATGCCGGCGAACTTGTCGTCGTCCTCGATGACCAGCAGCACGCGGCGGCCGGTGACCAGGTCGTCGCGATCGTCGTCGACCGTCTTGGCCAGCGGCTTGGTGGCCTTGGCCCGGACCGGCGCGCTCGGCGCGGGAGCCGGGGACGAGGACGGCTCGGGGCGCGGCGCGACGCGGGCCGGATCATAGGACCGCGGGATGGTGACGGTGAAGGTGCTGCCTTCGCCCGGCGTGCTGGCCAGGGCGATCTTGCCGCCCAGCAGGCGCGACAGCTCGCGGCTGATCGACAGGCCCAGGCCCGTGCCGCCGTATTTGCGGCTGATGGTGCCGTCGGCCTGGCGGAAGGCCTCGAAGATGCTCTCCTGCTGCTCGGGCTTGATGCCGATGCCGGTGTCGGTCACCGCGAAGGCGATCTCGTCGTCGCCGGCTGTGGAGATGGCCAGTGTGACCCCGCCGCCTTGCGTGAACTTGAAGGCGTTCGACAGCAGGTTCTTGAGGATCTGCTCCAGCCGCTGGCGATCGGTCTCCAGCAGGGTCGGGGCGTCCTTGGCCGGCTTGATCTCGAAGGCCAGCTTGCGCTCGTCGGCCACGGGCTGGAACAGCGCGCGCAGGTCGCTGGTCAGACGGCTCAGCGGCAGGCTTTCGGGACGCACTTCGATATGGCCGGCCTCGATCTTCGACAGGTCCAGGATGTCGTTGATCAGGGTCAGCAGGTCGTTGCCCGAGGACTCGATGGTCTGGGCGAACTTGACCTGCTCGCTCGACAGGTTGCCGGCGGTGTTGTCGCTGAGCAGCTTGGACAGGATCAGCAGCGAGTTCAGCGGCGTGCGTAGCTCGTGGCTCATATTGGCCAGGAAGTCGGACTTGTACTGGCTGGCCTGGGCCAGTTCGCGGGCCTTCAGCTGAATGGCGGCGCTGGTGCGTTCCAGCTCGTCGCGCTGGGTCTCCAGGGTCTGGGCCTGCTCCTCCAGCTGGCTGTTGGTCTGCTCCAGCTCGACCTGCTGCTGCTCCAGGCGGGTCTGGGACTCCTTCAGGGCGCGACCCTGTTCCTCCAGCTCCTCGTTGGAGACGCGCAGTTCCTCGCTCTGGACCTGCAGTTCCTCGGACTGGCGCTGGGTCTCTTCCAGGGCGTTCTGCAACTGCGTGCGGTAGCGGGCCGAGCGCAGCGAGACGCCGATCGAGCCCGAGGCCTGGCTCAGCAGTTCCAGCACCTGCTCGTCGACCGCGTGCAGGAAGCCCAGCTCGATGACGGCGTTGACGATGTCGTCGGCGTGGGTCGGCACCAGGACAAGGTGCTTGGGCTTGTCGTGGCCCAGGGCCGAGCCGATGGTCAGATAGCCGTCCGGCACATCGCGGACGATGGTCGCATGGCCCTCGGCGGCGACCTTGCCCAGCAGGCCTTCCTTGATGTCGAAGCGCAGCGGGGTGTCGGCGTCGGCCGGGATGCCCAGAGCGGCGGCGCGATAGAAGTGGCCGTTCTCGCCCTTGAACAAAGCGCCGGCCTGGAAGCCGAGATATTGCGACAGGAAGCGCAGGATGCTGTCGCTCAGCTCCTCGACGGTCTTGTCGCCCATCATGGCGTCGGCCAGGCCGACCTGGCCGGCCTGCAGCCACTGCTGGCGGGCGCGGGCCTGGCCGCTGCGGCGGATCAGGGCGAAGACGGCGAAGGTCAGCAGCGCGCCCAGCACGGCCGACAGCACGCTGCTGATCGTGGCGGTGCGGTGGGCGACGTCCATCTCGGTCAGGCGCTGGTCGCGCAGGCGGTTCTCTTCCGCGCGCATGATGCCGATCTGCTGGCGGATGGCGTCCATCTCGGCCTTGCCGCGATCGGTGGTGACGATGGCCAGGGCGGCGTCCGCACCCTTGGCGCGCCGCACGGCGACGGTCTCGGCCAGCTCCTCCAGTTTGGCGTCGATGTGGCGCTTGAGCTGGACGTGGTTGGCCTGCTGGGTGGGATTGTCCTTGGTCAGCGAGCCGAGGGCTTCGGCGCGCGTGGCGACGTCGGTCACCGCGCGCTGATAGGGCTCCAGATAGCGGTCGTTGCCGGTCAGCAGATAGCCGCGCTGGCCGGTTTCGGCGTCCTGGGTGGTCGACAGCAGGTCATCCAGGGCGATCAGCACCTCGTGGGTGTGCCAGATTTTCTCGCTGCTGGTGCGCAGGGTCTCGATGTTGCGATAGGCGATCGTGCCGCTGATCAGGAAGAAGGCCAGGGCCAGTCCCATGCCAAGCGCGGACCAAAGCTCTGCTCGGCTGGTCACGGACGCGTTGCGCGGTTCGATCACGGACATGAGGTTCTCTGCGTCGGGAGTGTTCGGTGGGGCGATCTGGCGAAAGTCAGCGCGTGCGCGAAACGGGGTAGTGGCGTTCGCGCGCGCGGACAGTCGGCCTGCCGACGCAAAGCTTCCTGATACGCTTGAAAATCACTGGATATCCCCGAACCGTACGCCCCAAAGTGAGGTTCTAACGGCGCACAACGGTAAAGGTTCCGTCCGATCGCGGAGAAGCTTGGCCTTGGATCAGCGCCAGCCCATCTCGACGCTGCGATCGCGGGCCGCGAGCAGGGTGCGCCGCATCAGGGTTTCGAGCGCCGCCTCGTGATCCAGGACCTTCAGCCCCTCCAGGGTGACGCCGCCCGGACTGGCCACGCGGGCGGCCAGCCGGCTGGGCGGATCGTCCGAGCGCAGCATCAGGTCGATCGAGCCAGACAGGGTGGCCTCGACCAGCTTGGTGGTCATGGCGGCGGGCAGGCCCAGGTCCTGGCCGGCCTTGATCATGGCGTCGGCAAAGCGGAACAGGAACGCTGGACCGCAGCCGGCCACGGCGGTGACGGCGTCGCACTGGGCCTCGTCGTCCAGCCAGAGCACCTGGCCCAGCGGAGCCAGCAGCCGTTCGGCCAGATCGGCGACCTGGGGCGAGGCGGGCTCGGCGAAAACGGACGTGATCCCCTTGCCGATGGAGGCGGGCAGGTTGGGCACTGTCCGGATGATCGCCGTCGCCTGGGGGAAGGCCGCCTTCAGCGCGGCGATCCCCGGCGCGGCCAGCACCGACAGGATCACCGTCTCCGGCCCGATCAGCGGCTGGAGCGGCGCGATGACCTCCTCCAGCTTCTGCGGCTTGACGGCCAGAACCACGACGGCGGCCGGCGAGGCGTCGGCGGGTACATGGGGCAGGTAGGCGACGTCGGCCTCTGGCGGTTTGGGATCGACCACCGTCACGCCGCGCAAACCTTGCGCCAGCCAGCCGCGCAGCAGGGCGCCGCCCATGTTGCCGCAGCCGATCAGCCAGATGCCGCCATCGATCTTCATGCGCGCCTCGCTTGGGTCTGGACCTTGCTGAATTCCATAACGTATACGATTACTCGAAACACAAGCGGCGCAAGGGGAGAAGCGCATGAGGATCCTGGCAGCGGCCTTCAGTGCGCTGGCTCTGACGATGGCCGGCTCGGCCATGGCGGCGACGCCTTATGCGGAGCAGGTCACGCAGGGCGACTACGTCGTCCCGAACTTCACCTTCAAGTCGGGCGAGAGCCTGCCGAACCTCAAGCTGCACTACCGCACGCTGGGCCAGCCCAAGCGCGACGCGCAAGGTCATGTGACCAATGCTGTGATGGTGCTGCACGGCACCGGCGGTTCGGGCGCGCAGTTCCTGTCGCCGCAGTTCGCCGACGAGCTGTACGGTCCCGGCCAGCCGCTCGACATCACCCGCTACTACATCATCCTGCCCGACGGCATCGGCCACGGCGCCTCGTCCAAGCCCAGCAACGGCCTGCGCGCCAAGTTCCCGCACTACGGCTATGCCGACATGGTCGAGGCTCAGCGCCTGCTGCTGGTCGACGGTCTGAAGATCGACCATCTGCGCCTGCTGATGGGCACCTCGATGGGCTGCATGCACGGCTTCATGTGGGGCGAGCTGCATCCCGACTTCGCCCAGGCGATCATGCCGATGGCCTGCCTGCCGGTGCAGATCGCCGGCCTGAACCGCGTCTGGCGCAAGGCGGCCATGGAGTCGATCAAGGCCGATCCGGCCTGGATGGGCGGCGACTACCAGCAGCAGCCGGTGCTGGGCCTGCGCGGCGCGGTCAACCTGCTGCTCGTCGCCGGCTCGGCCCCGCCGAACTGGCAAGCTGCCGCGCCGACCCGCGACGCGGCCGACGCCTTCTTCGAGGAGCGCTTCGCCAAGGACCTGCCCACGCGCGACGCCAACGACATGCTCTACCAGATCGCCGCGTCCAGCGATTACGACCCGTCGAAGGACCTGGAGAAGATCACCGCGCCGATGACCTGGGTGAATTCCAGCGACGACTTCATCAACCCGCCCAGCCTGGGCATCGCCGAGCCGGCGGCCAAGCGGTTGAAAAACGGCAAGTTCATCCTGATCCAGGCCACGCCCGACACGCGCGGCCACGGCACCCACACCTGGGCCAAGTTCTGGAAGAAGGACCTGGTCGAGCTGCTGGCCAAGTCCGAGAAGCGCTAAGCAGGCGAGGGGGCTTCCTCGGCCGAGACATGGTTCAGGGCGATGACCCATCGCCCGTCGACCTTGCGCATCAGTCGGGTGTTGATCCCCCGCTGGGCCGCCTTGGGGCGGTTCAGTTCATAGCGGCTGATCAGCTGGGCGGCGTCCGGGCCCAGCATCTCGACCTTGATGTCGTAGAACCGCACCTCGCCGCGCGTCTCGACCGAGGCGCCGTAGTCGCGGATGTAGTGGTCCAGGGTGCCCTGCCAGCCGCTCTGGAAGCGGCCCTTCGACACGAACACCACGCCCGGATTGAGGAAGCCGGCCATGTAGCCGTGGAAGTCGCCGCGGTTCCACGCCGCCTGCATGTCGGCGATCACCTTGAGGATGGCGCTGGTCTCGACCGCCGCGTCGACGCTCCCGCACGCCTTGGGCGCGGCCAGGGCGGGCGCCGCCGTCATCGCCAGGGCCAGAGCCGCCAGGCTGCGTCGGCTGGCGCCTTCGATCGATACGGCCATTTGTAATGACTCCCTGCTTTGCGTCGCTATAGATACAGTATACGGTATTATAAATAACCACGTCTGGGGAGGCGTGAATGCCGACCGTTCGGCCCGCCTCGACGCGCGGCCTGCTCTATCTCGCGTTCACCGAGGTGTGGGAGCGCTTTTCCTTCTACGGCATGCAGGCGCTTCTGGTGCTGTACATGGTCGACAGCCTGCTGCGCGGCGATGTCGAGCGGAAGGTGATTGGCTTTGCGCCGTTCCGCCACGCGCTGGAGTCGGTGACCGGGCCGCTGTCGACCCAGGCCCTGGCCTCGCAGATCTTCGGGCTCTATGCGGGTCTCGTCTATCTGACGCCGGTGTTCGGCGGGATCATCGGTGACCGGATCCTGGGGCGGCGGCGCACCGTCGTGCTGGGCGCGGTGCTGATGGCGGCCGGGCATCTGCTGCTGGCCACCAACGCCGGCTTCCTGATCGCGCTGGCCCTGCTGATCGTCGGTTGCGGCTGCCTGAAGGGCAACATCTCCACCCAAGTGGGCTTGCTGTATCCGCCAGAGGACGCCGAGGGCCGGCGGCGCGGCTATCTGCTGTTCAATGTCGGCATCAACACCGGGGCCATGGCCGGGCCGCTGATCTGCGGCGCGCTGGGCGAGACCCTGGGTTGGCACTGGGGCTTCGGCGCGGCCGGGATCGGCATGCTGGTCGGCATGATCGTCTATCTGGCGGGCGCCAAGCACCTGCCGGTCGATCCGCCGATCCAGAAGGCGGGCGCCGCCGCGCCCCTGACCCGCGACCAGCGCGTGACGGTCCTGGCCCTGATCGGGGTCTTTGTCCTGGCGACGCTGTACAACATCCCGTTCGGCCAGAGCGCCAACGTCCTGCCGCTGTGGCTGCGGGACATGACCGACCGGCAGGTGTTCGGCTTCCAGGTGCCGGTCAGCTGGTACCTAGCCGCCGACGGCCTGTTCACCGTGGCGTTCACGCCGCTGGCCTTGGCCTTCACCGGACGGTTGGCCGCACAAGGGCGTCCCTTGAGCGCCATCGGCAGCATCGCCCTGGGCTGCGGCTGCGTGGCGGTCGCCGACGTCCTGCTGGCCCTGCTGCAGGCGACCTCGGCGGGGCCGGGGACGCTGCACGTGCTGTGGGGCTTCGTCTATTTCGCCATCTGCGACTGGGGCTATCTGTTCACCTGGCCGATCGTCCTGGCCCTGGTCGCGCAGAGCGCGCCGCCGTCGCTGAAGGCCACCCTGATGGGTGTGGCGTTCCTCAGCCTGTTCTCCGCCAACCTGACCGTCGGCTGGCTGGGGCGGTTCTACGAGACCACGTCCCACACCGCCTTCTGGCTGGGCCACGCCGCGATCGGCGCGCTCGGCGTGGCGGCCTGCCTGGCTTTCAAGGGCGCCCTCGCGCGCCGTCTTTCCGTGACCGATCAGCAAGAGGAGAGGGCGCCGGAAGGCTCGATCGCGAGCGCCATCTGACTGTTCAAAAGGCAGCGGCAGGCGGTGATCCACAGGCCTTCACAAATTGGAAACACGGGGGTTGACCATTTTCCGATCCTATATACCGTATTCTGTATACGGTTGCTGATCGCGGTCATCCTCGGTCTTGAGATCTGTCTTCAACGATGCCGGCCGGTCACGTGGCGGGTATCGAGCGCTTCCTCGTGCGCCAAAGGCGTGGCGCGCGGCCGTATTCGCAAACAGTGGTGAGAACTAACAGTCCGATAAATACCTAAACACTCGACCAGGATTGGGGGATTGAGCATGAGAACTAGTGATCAAGGCGCGAGCGTGGCTCGGAAGAATCTTCGCTCCATCGTTCTTTGTTCCAGCATGATCGGCGGCTTTTTGGCGCTCGGTTCACCTGCGTTGGCCCAGACCCAGTCCGGCGAAGCGCCCGCGACGGTCGAGGAGATCATCGTCACCGGCTCGCGCCTGCCGCGCACCGACCTGACCGCGCCCAGCCCGACCACGGTGGTCGGCGACCTGGAGATCAAGCAGTCGGGCAACGTCACGCTGGAAAAGACGCTGAACCAGTTCCCGCAGCTGGCCTCGGGCAACACCTCCACCGTCAACAATGGCGGCGGCTCGGGCGTGCTGACGGCCAACCTGCGCGGCCTGGGCTCGACCCGGACCCTCGTTCTGGTCAACGGCCGGCGCTTCATCCCGGCCAACTCGGCGGCCGACGTCGACCTGGCCAGCATCCCGGACACGCTGATCGCGCGCACGGAGATCATCACCGGCGGCGCCTCGGCCGTGTACGGCTCGGACGCCATCGCCGGCGCGGTCAACTTCATCTTGAAGGACAATTTCGAGGGCTTCGAAGCCTCGGGCCAGTACGGCGTCACCGATCGCGGCGACGCCAAGTCCCAGAAGCTGGACCTGACCATGGGCGCCAACCTGGACGGCGGGCGCGGCAATGTCGCCATGTCGCTGTCCTACACCAAGCAGGACCCGATCACCCAGAACGACCGCGACTTCTCGAAGGTCCCGCTGGGCGAGGTCAACGGCGCCCTGGTCTATTCGGGTTCGGGCAGCATCCCCGGCACCCGCGTGCCCCTCAGCGCCAGCCAGCGCGCCGCGCTGGTCGGGGTGAACATGACCCCCGGCGGGACCTGCACCTCGGTCACCGGCATCCGCTTCGGCGCGGGCGGCGTGGTGCTGCCCTATTGCCAGCCCGAGGACACATACAACTACGCGCCCTTCAACCTGCTGCAGCGTCCGCTGGAGCGCTACAACCTCTCGACCATCAGTCACTACAACCTGACGGACCACGTCACGGCCTATGCCGAGGCGTTCTTCGTCAATTCGCGCAACAACTCGATCCTGGCCCCGGACTCGTTCACGCCGGTGACGCCGGGCGCCGCGTCCTCGACCCTGCTGGTGCCCAACTACGCCACCAACGCGGCGCTGACGCCGGCCCTGCGGCAGTTCTTCGTCGACAACGCCGCGATCTTCGACCCGACCCGCACCGGAACGGCCTCGGTGGTCGGGGGCGGGCGGCGCGCCGACGAGCTGGGCACCCGCAACTCGTTCTATGAGCGCCAGTCCTACGAGATCACCACCGGCCTGCGCGGCGACTTCGACATCGCCGGCCACACCTGGCGGTGGGACGGCTTCTACCAGTACATGCGCAACCGCACCGACACCCACAACGAAGGCACGATCAACCAGACGCGCCTGAGCCAGGGTCTGGACGCCGTCGTCAACGGGGCCGGCCAGGTGGTCTGCCGCAGCGGGGCGCAAGGCTGCGTGCCGGTCTCGATCTTCGGCCTGGCCTCGATCAGCCCGGCGGCCGGCAAGTTCCTGACCCCCGACCGCGACGCCCACGACATCTTCGAGCGCCAAGTGGCTGGCGGTTCGGTCAGCGGCACGCTGTTCACCCTGCCGGCCGGTCCGGTCGCCATGGCGGCCGGCGCCGAGTACCGCAAGGACCAGTACACCTCGACCCCCAGCGCTTTCGACCTGAACGGCGAGTACGGCGCGGCGTCCTCGAACGCCCTGTCGGGCTCGTTCGACGTCAAGGAAGTGTTCGGCGAACTGCGCGTGCCGATCCTGGCCGACCTGCCGTTCGTCAAGTCGCTGTCGGTCGAAGGCGCGGCCCGCTACTCGGACTACTCGTCGATCGGCGGGGTCTTCGCCTGGAAGGCCGGCGGCGAGTACGCCCCGCTGGACTGGTTCCGGTTCCGCGGCGCCTATAACCGCGCCATCCGCGCCCCGAACATCGCCGAGCTCTACTCGGCCCGGGCGCAGGGTTTCACCGGCGGCACCGACCCGTGCGCCACCGCCCAGAAGCCGACGGCCGCCCAGAAGCAGCTCTGCATCGCCCAGGGCGTGCCGGCCGCCGACATCGAGACCTTCACCCAGGCCACGCTGGGCCTGACGGTCGAGAGCGGCGGCAACCCGAACCTGACCGAGGAGAAGTCCAGCACCTTCACGATCGGGGCCGTGATCTCGCCGCCGATCATCCCGCGCCTGAACGTCACGGTCGACTACTTCAGTGTCGAGGTGAAGAACGCCATCACCACGATCAACGCCCAGCAGACGCTGAACGACTGCTTCACCAACCTCAACGCCAGCAGCGTCACCTGCCAGGCGGTCAAGCGCCTCTCCAGCGGCCAGATCGACTTCGTCCGCACCAGCAACAGCAATATCGGCCTGTTGAAGGTGCGCGGCATCGACGCCCAGGTCGACTACAAGCTGCCGCTGCCAGAAGTGCTGGAACTGGGCGGGCCGGCCAACCTGTCGCTGAGCGCGGTGGCCAGCTGGCTGATGGAGCGCTCGACCCAGGTGCTGGTCAGCCAGAAGCCGCAGGACTGCGCCGGCTACTACGGCGCGGGCTGCTCCAGCGGCACCGGCGGCTTCATCACCCCGGACTTCAAGCTGAACCTGTCGGGCACCTACACCAGCGGCGACGTCACCCTGCGCCTTGGGGCCCGGATGATCGGCAAGCTGGAGCTCTATCCGACCGCGACCAACGTCGTGAAGTCGGTCGATCCCACCTGGTACGTCGACAGTTCCTTCTCGTGGAACGTGACCAAGTCGGTGAACCTGTTCGGCGGGGTCAACAACCTGTTCGACAAGCAGCCGCCGATCCTGGGCACCACCCTGGTCGGCGACGCCAACACCGACGTGTCGCTCTTCGACACGCTGGGCCGACGCTACTTCATGGGGGCGCGGCTGCGCTTCTAGACGGATATTCGGAGGGCCGCGGGCGACACGCTCGCGGCCTTTCGACCTTGGGAGGGGGAAACGATGAAGAGACTGGCCCTGACGCTGCTGTCCTCGGTGGCGGCCGTGATGATGGCGACCGCACCGATGGCGGCCGTTCTGGACGACGCGCCGTCTGTGGCGGCGGGCAAGGTCGCCGACCCGATCCCCAAGCGGACGGAAGGCATCGGTCCGTTCAACCGCGTCGTGCTGCGCAATGTCACCATGATCGACGGCACCGGCGCTCCGGCCCAGGGCCCGGTAGACATCGTCCTGGTCAATGACCGTATCGCCGAAATCCGCAGCATCGGCGCGCCCAAGGCCATCGATCCTTCGGCCCGCGCCGCCAAGGGCGACTACGAGCTGGACCTCACCGGCTACTACGTGATGCCGGGCTTCGTGGACGCCCACGTCCACCTGCACAGCCTGAACGACGCCCAGCACGTGCCGTCGGACTACATCCTCAAGCTCTGGATCGCCAACGGCGTCACCTCGGTGCGCGAGGTGGGTTCCAGCCGGCCGATCGAGTGGCTGGCCGACATCAAGGCCCGCAGCGCCCGTAACGAGATCGTCGCCCCGCGCATCGACATCTATCCGTTCTTCCACAAGATCCGGAACACGCCGGTCAACGACCCGGTGCAAGCGCGCCTGGCCGTGCAGGAGGCCAAAGCGCGCGGCGCCGACGGCATCAAGTTCATCGGCGGTTCCGAGGACGTGCTGTTCGCCGCCATCGAGGAAGCCCACAAGCTGGGTCTCCACACCACCATGCACCACGCCCAGCCCAGCGTGGCCTTCGCCAACGTGCTGACCACCTCGGCCCACGGCCTGGAGTCGATGGAGCACTGGTACGGCCTGCCCGAGGCGATGTTCACCGACAAGCGCCTGCAGCGCTGGCCCAACGACTTCGTCAATAACGACGAGCAGGACCGCTTCGGCGAGTCCGGCCGCCTGTGGGCCCAGACCGCCGCGCCGGGTTCGGCCAAGTGGGAAGAGGTCCTGCAGACCCTGCTGGACCGCAAGTTCACGCTGGACCCGACCTTCACCGCCTATCTGGCCAGCCGCGATCTGATGCGCATGAGCCGCGCCACCTGGCACGACGACTACACGATGCCGGCGCTGTGGGACTACTACCGCCCCAGCCGCGTCAATCACGGCTCGTACTGGTTCGACTGGACCACCGAGGACGAGGTCGCCTGGAAGGACAACTACCGCCTCTGGATGCAGTTCGTGAACGAATACAAGAACCGCGGCGGGCGCGTCACGGTCGGCAGCGACAGCGGCTACATCTACAACCTCTATGGCTTCGGCTACATCCAGGAGATGGAGCTGCTGCGCGAGGCCGGCTTCTCGCCGCTGGAAGTGATCCATTCGGCCACCCAGGAAGGCGCGCGCCTGCTGGGCCATGAGGACCAGGTCGGCACCATCCGCGTGGGTCGCAAGGCCGACCTCGTGGTGGTCCAGGGCAATCCGCTGGCCAACATGAAGCTGCTGTTCGGCACCGGCTCGCTGCATCTCAACGACGACACCGGCAAGGTCGAGCGCGTCGGTGGCGTGGCTTGGACCATCAAGGACGGCATCCTCTACGACGCGCGCAAGCTGCGGGAGGAGATCCGCCAGTCGGTGCTCAAGGAAAAGACCGCGCGCGGTTTGCCGGCCGGTCCGATGCCGATCGAAGCAATCGACCTGACACATTGATTTTCCAAGGTTCGCGTGAAGTGGGAGTAGGGGCATGAACAAGGGTTCGATGATCGCGGCGCTGCTGGCCGCGACGATGCTGGCGGGGGCGGGTCATGCCGCCGCCCAGGCGTCCGCCGCCGATACGCAGCTGAAGGCGCTGTACGAGCGGGAATGGGCCTGGCGGCAGAACGAGCTGGGCCGGGTCCGGGACGAGAGCGGCCGCTGGGGCGACGGCGCCGACCATCTGCCCAAGGTGGACGCCAAGAGCCAGGCCACGCGCCTGGCCTACTGGACCGCCGTCCTGGCCGAGCTGGACAAGATCCCGGTCGCCCAGCTGTCGCCCGAGGAGAAGATCAACGGCGAGATCTTCCGCGCCTCGGTGAAGTCCCTGGCCGACAACGCCCGCTTCAAGACCTATGAGGCGCCGTTCAACGCCGACACCTTCTTCTGGTCGGGCCTTTCGCCCCGCGGCCCCCTGAAGACGGCCAAGGACTACCGCAACTACATCGCCCGGATGCGCGACATCCCGCGCTATTTCGACGAACAGACCGCCAACATGCGAGCCGGTCTGAAGCGCGGCTACAGCGTGCCGCGCGTGGTGGTCACCGGCCGCGACAAGACCATGGAGCCGAACCTCTCGACCGGCGCGGATAACCCGTTCCTGGCCCCGTTCGAGGCCATGCCGGCCTCGATCCCGGCCGAAGAGCAGGCAGCCCTCAAGGCCGAGGGCCAGCAGGTGCTGACCCAGTCGGTGATCCCGGCCTACACCAAGCTGCTGGCCTTTATCCGCGACGAGTACATGAAGCAGGCCCGCACGACCCTGGCGGCCGAGGCCGAGCCGGACGGCAAGGCCTTCTACCAGTCGCAGATCGAGGGCTTCACGACCTTGAAGCTGACGCCGGAGCAGATCCACAAGATCGGCCTGGAGGAGGTCGCCCGGATCAGCGCCGAGATGGAGGCGGTCAAGGCGCAGACCGGCTTCAAGGGCACGATGCCGGAGTTCCTGAAGTTCCTGCGCACCGACCCGCAGTTCTATCCGAAGACCCCCAAGGAGCTGCTGTCGTTCTCGGCCTATGTGGCCAAGCGCGTGGACGGCAAGCTGGCCGACACCATCGGCTTCCTGCCGCGCCGGCGCTTCGCGATCCTGCCCGTGCCGCCGGCCCTGGCGCCGATCTATACCGGCGGTCGCGGCGGCCTCGACAGCTGCCTGATGAACACCTACGACCTGCCGTCGCGGCCGCTCTACACCTTGACCGCCCTGACCCTGCACGAGTGCAATCCGGGCCATGCCTTCCAGGCGGCGGTGGCGGCCGAAGCCAAGGGCCGCCCCGACTTCCGCAGACAGACCTCGTTCTCGGGCTATGGCGAGGGCTGGGCGCTCTACATGGAGTGGCTGGGCACCAAGATGGGTGTCTACGACACGCCCTATGAGAACTTCGGCCGGCTGTCCTACGAGATCTGGCGCGCCAGTCGCCTGGTGATCGACACCGGCATCCACCACGACGGCTGGACCCGCGAGCAGGCCCAGCAGTATCTGCGCGACCATACCGCCCTGTCCGAGCACGAGATCGAGACCGAGATCGACCGCTACATCGCCTGGCCCGGCCAGGCCGTGGCCTACAAGCTGGGCGAGATGGTCATCCGCAAGAAGCGCGCGGAGGCGGAGGCCAAGCTGGGCGCCAAGTTCGACCAGCGGAACTTCCACGACGCGATCCTGGCGCTGGGGTCCGTGCCGCTGTCGACGCTGGAGGAGCGGCTCGACCAGTTCATCGCCGATGGCGGGGTCAATCCGCCCGGCTTCAACCCGGCTCTGCCTGAGACCAAGTAGGGGCCGGGCGCGTGGAGTTGATCGATCGACGCATGTTGCTGGCGCTGGCCGGGGCGGCCGCCTCGGCCCCGTCGCTGCTGAGCGCCGCGCCGCTGGCTCCGTTGGGGCCGGCCAGCCCGCTGCCGTTGTCCGACGTGCGGCTGCTGGACTCGCCGTGGCTGACGGCGGTGGAGGCCAACCGTCGCTACCTCCACGCCCTGGAGCCCGACCGACTGCTGCACAACTTCCGCACCAGTGCGGGGCTGGAGCCGAAGGGCGCGGTCTATGGCGGGTGGGAGAGCGACACGATCGCCGGTCACACCCTGGGCCACTACCTGACGGCCCTGTCGCTGATGTACGCCCAGACCGGCGACGCCGAGTGCAAGCGGCGCGTGGACTACATCGTCGGCGAGCTGGCGGTGGTGCAGGCCAAGCAGGGCGACGGTTATGTGGCCGGCTTCACCCGCAAGCGCGGCGACGTGGTCGAGGACGGCAAGGCGATCTTCCCCGAGCTGATCGCCGGCGACATCCGCTCGATGGGCTTCGATCTCAACGGCTGCTGGGTGCCGTTCTATAACTGGCACAAGCTGTTCGCCGGCCTTTTCGACGCCCAGCTCTATTGCGACAACCAGCAGGCCTTGAAGGTCGCCGTGGCCCTGGGCGGCTATATCGACGGCGTCTTCGCCAAGCTCACCGACGCCCAGGTGCAGACGGTCCTCGACTGCGAGCATGGCGGCATCAACGAGAGCTTCGCCGAGCTCTACGCCCGCACCCGCGACGTGCGCTGGCTGGACCTGGCCGAGCGCCTGCATCACGCCAAGGTGCTGGACCCGCTGTCCCAGCGCCGCGACTCCCTGCCGTGGATCCACGCCAACACCCAGATCCCCAAGGTCATCGGCCTGGCGCGGCTGCACGAGCTGACCGGCCGGGCCGACCAGGCCGTGGCGGCGCACTTCTTCTGGGAGACGGTGACCCGCGACTACAGCTACGTCATCGGCGGCAACGCCGACCGCGAGTACTTCACCGCGCCCCGCTCCATCTCGCGGCACATCACCGAGCAGACCTGCGAGAGCTGCAACACGTACAACATGCTGAAGCTGACCCGGCATCTCTATGGCTGGCAGCCGCGGGCGGCGATGTTCGACTACTACGAGCGCGCCCACCTCAACCACATCCTGGCCCACCAGGACCCGGCGACCGGCATGTTCGCCTACATGGTCCCGCTGATGTCGGGCTCGGCGCGCAAGTTCTCGCGGCCGTTCGACGACTTCTGGTGCTGCGTCGGCTCCGGCATGGAGAGCCACGCCAAGCACGGCGACTCCATCTGGTGGCGCAGCGGCGACACCCTGCTGGTCAATCTCTACATCCCCTCGACCGCCCGCTGGGCCGAGCAGGGGGCGAAGTTCCGGATGGAGACCGCCTATCCGTTCGGGGAGCGGGTCGAGATCGTGGTCGAGGACCTGGAGGGCGCGAAGGAATTCGGGCTCGCCCTGCGCATCCCCGGCTGGTGCCAGGGCGCGAAGGTCAGCGTCAACGGCGAGCCGATGTCGGCGGGCCCGGCTGGCGACTACACGGTCCTGCGCCGCACCTGGCGCAAGGGCGACCGCATCGCCCTGGACCTGCCCATGAAGCTGCGGACCGAGGCGACGAACGACGACTCGTCGGTGCTGGCCGTGCTGAAGGGGCCGGTGGTCCTGGCCGCCGATCTCGGACCGTCCAGCCAGCCCTATGACGGACCCGCTCCGGCGCTGGTCGCCCGCGATCCGCTGACCGGCTTCGTCCCCGTCGAGCCGGCGCTGGGCCAGTACCGGACGAAAGGCATCGGCAAGCCGGCCGACCTGTCGTTCGCGCCGTTCTACCAGCAGCGCGACCGCCGCACGGCGGTCTATTTCGCCACCTTCGACGAGGCCGGCTGGAAGGCGCAGCAGGTCGCCTACGCCGCCGAACAGGCGCGGTTGCAGGACCTGGCGCGGCGGTCGGTCGACGTCATGCACCTGGGCGAAATGCAGGCCGAGCGCGACCATGGCCTCACCGCCAAGAACAGCTATGCGGTGACCTATCGGGGCCGCCACGGGCGTGACGCGCGCACCTTCGGCTTCTTCGAATACAAGGCCGCTGTGAAGCCGGGTCCGCTGATCCTGCAAGCCACTTTTTGGGGTGAGGAGCGAAACAAGCGCTTCGACATCCTGATCGATGGCGTCCGCATCGCGACCCAGGCGCTGACCGGTCAGCATCCGGGCGATTTCTTCGATGTCGACTATCCGATCCCGCAAGAATTGACCCGGGGCAAGGAAAGCGTGACCGTGCGCTTCCAGCCCGCCGACGACACGACCCGCTGTGGTCCGGTCTTCGGCGTGCGGGTCTATGCGCCGGCGGGGTCTTCAAGAACAACCTGACCAGGGCATGGGGAGGAGGGGCGTATGAAAAGAGTTTCCGGAGTGGTGATCGCGCTGGCGCTAGCGGGCCAGCCGATGCTGGCGCACGCGCAGACCGCGAAGCCGGCGGTCGCCGCCCAGAAGGCGACCATGGGCGCCGACGCGCGCCTGAAGGCCCTCTACGACGCCGAGTGGAACTGGCGCGCCAAGGAGTTCGGCCGCGACGCTGACGACGAAGGCGGCGGCGCGGGTGACCGCCTGCCGCGCGTCGACGCCGCCAGCCAGCAGCGCCGGCTGACCTACTGGACCAACGCGCTCGCCCAGCTCGACAAGATCCCCGTCGCCCAGCTGTCGCCCGAGGAGAAGGTCAACGCCGCGGTGTTCCGCACCGCGCTGGAGGCCTTCGTCAGCCAGATCAGGTTCAAGGAATACGAGGACCCGTTCGGCTTCTGGACCTGGATGGCTCCGCGCGCCGGCTTCGGAACGGTCGCCGAGTACCGCGCCTATCTGGGCCGCCTGCGGGACATGCCGCGCTATGTCGACGAGCAGATCGTCAACATGAAGGCCGGGCAGGCGCGCGGCTTCACCAAGGCCAGGGCCTCGATCGAGGGGCGCTACACCACGATCGCGCCGTTGGCCGCCAGCGATACGGCGGCAAATCCGTTCTTCGGCCCGTTCGCCAGCATGCCGTCGTCCATCCCGGCTGGCGAGCGCGACAAGCTGATCGAGGAGGGCAGGGCGGCCGTCACCGGCAGCGCCGCGCCGGCCTTCGGCAAGCTGCTGGCCTATGTCCGCGACGACTACATCCCGCACGCCCGGACCAACACCGCCGCCGAGAGCCTGCCGGACGGCAAGGCCTTCTACCAGGCCAAGATCCGCGAATACACGACCACCGAGCTGACCGCCGACCAGATCCACCAGATCGGCCTCAAGGAAGTGGCGCGCATTGACGCCGACATGCAGGCGACGATGAAGCAGGCCGGCTGGACCGGCGACTTCCAGGGCTTCCTGAAGTACCTGAAGACCGACCCGCAATTCTACGCCAAGACGCCCTACGAGCTGATCGCCAAGTCGGCCTATGTGGCCAACAAGGCCAATGGCCAGCTGAAGTTCACCATCGGCCTGCTGCCCCGCTACCGCTTCACCATCGTGCCGACCCCGGCGGCGATCGCGCCGTTCGGAACGGGCGGCAATGGCGGCCTCGAGAGCTGCCTGATGAACACCTACAACCTGCCGGCTCGGCCGCTCTACACCATCCCGCCTTTGACCCTGCACGAGTGCGTGCCGGGCCACAGCTTCCAGGCCGCCCTGGCGCTGGAAGGCCCCAACCGTCCGGCGATCCGCAAGCGCACCTACTTCTCCGGCTACGGCGAGGGCTGGGCGCTCTACATGGAGTGGCTCGGCACTAAGATGGGCGTCTACGAGACGCCCTATGACGAGTTCGGCCGCGAGACCTACGAGATGTGGCGCGCCGCCCGCCTCGTCGTCGACACCGGCCTGCACCACATGGGCTGGTCGCGTCAGCAGGCGCTCGATTACCTCTCCAGCCACACCGCGCTGTCGGACCACGAGGTCACCATCGAGGTCGACCGCTACATCAACGATCCCGGCCAGGCCCTTGCCTACAAGCTGGGCGAGATGCTGATCCGTCGCAAACGCGCCGAGGCGGAAGCCAAGCTGGGCGCAAACTTCGACCAGCGCTGGTTCCACGACACGATCCTGGGCCTGGGCTCGGTGCCGCTGCCGACCCTGGAAAGGGCCATCGACGACTGGATCGCCGGCGGCGGCAAGAACCCAAACCCGACCAAATCCTGACCCCAGCTTTCCAAGTTCTGGATGGAGACTTCCCTTGTTCGTTCGGTCCCTGATGCTCGTTTCCGCCCTGGCCTTGATGGCCGGGGCCCCGGCCGTTTCGCTGGCCCAGACCGCCGCCCCGGCGACAGCTACGGCGACTGACGCCGACAGCCGCCTGAAGGCGCTCTATGACACCGAGTGGGCCTGGCGGCAGAAGGAGTTCGGGCGCCTGGCCAGCGACGCGCCGTTCAGCGGCGGCGCCGGCACGTTGCAGCATGTCGACGCGGCCACCCAGGAGGCTCGTCTGGCCTACTGGACCAAGACCCTGGCCGAGCTGAACAAGATCCCCGTCGACCAGCTGTCGCCCGAGGAGAAGATCAACGCGGCGGTGTTCCGCACCAGCCTCGAGGCGTTCGTCGCCCAGGGCAAGTACCGGACCTGGGAAGCGCCGTTCAACGCCGACAGCCAGTTCTGGTCGGGCCTGGCCGCGCGCAGCAGCTATTCCAGCGCCGAAGGCTATCGCCGCTACATCGGCCGCATGCGCGACGTGCCGCGCTATTTCGACGAGCAGATCGCCAACATGAAGGCCGGCGTGGCTCGCGGCTATACCGTGCCGCGTGAGGCGCTGAGCGGCCGTGACGCCACCATCGCCGCCTTCACCGACGCCGATCCGGCCAAGAACGGCTTCTACGAGGCCTTCGCCAACATGCCGTCGTCGATCCCGGCCGATGAGCAGGAGAAGCTGCGCGCCGAGGCCAAGCAGGTGATCGCCCAGTCGGTGGCCCCGGCCTACGGCAAGCTGCTGGCCTATTATCGTAACGAGTACCTGCCCAAGGCCCGCAAGACGATCGCCGCCGAGGCCCTGCCGGACGGCAAGGCCTACTACCAGGCGCAGATCAAGGAGTTCACGACCACCGACCTGACCGCCGAGCAGATCCACCAGATCGGCCTGTCGGAAGTCGCCCGCATCTCGGCCGAGATGGAGAAGGTCAAGGAACAGAGCGGCTTCAAGGGCGACATGCCCGCCTTCCTGAAGTTCCTGCGCACCGATCCGCAGTTCTACGCCAAGACCCCGGACGAGCTGCTGGGCGTGTCGGCCTATGTGACCAAGCGCGTGGACGGCAAGCTGAAGGACACCATCGGCCTGCTGCCTCGCTACCGCTTCACGATCGTGCCGGTGCCGGCGGCGATCGCGCCCTACTACACGTCGGGCCGAGGCGGGCTGGAGTCCTGCCAGATGAACACCTACGACCTGCCGTCGCGGCCGCTGTATCAGATCCCGGCCCTGACCCTGCACGAGTGCAATCCGGGCCACAGCTTCCAGGCCGCCGTGGCCCTGGAGCAGACAGGCCGGCCGGCCTTCCGCAAGCAGACCTACTTCTCGGGCTATGGCGAAGGTTGGGCGCTCTACATGGAGTGGCTGGGCACCAAGATGGGCATCTACCGCACGCCCTATGAGGACTTCGGCCGCCTGTCGTTCGAGATGTGGCGCGCCGCGCGCCTGGTGATCGACACCGGCATCCACCACGACGGGTGGACTCGCCAGCAGGCCATCGACTACCTGGCCAGCCACACGGCCCTGGCCCAGCACGACATCGAGACTGAGGTCGACCGCTACATCAGCTGGCCGGGCCAGGCCCTGGCCTACAAGCTGGGCGAGCTGAGTATCCGCAAGAAGCGCGCCGAGGCCGAGGCCAAGCTTGGTCCCAAGTTCGACCAGCGCAAGTTCCACGACGTGATCCTGGCGCTCGGCTCGGTGCCGCTGCCGGTGCTGGAAGCGCGCCTCGACCAATACATCGCCGACGGCGGGCAGAGCCCGACCACGCCGGCGTCCTAAGACCTCCCCGCAGTCCAGAAAACCGTATTCCACCTGGAGATTTTGATGCGTGCGTATCCTCTAGTCGCCGCCCTGGGCCTCGCCGCCCTGACGGCCCAACCTGTCCTGGCCCAGGAGAAGCCTGCCGCCGTCGAGGCCCCGGCCAAGGGGCCCGAAAAGGCCGGTAAGGCCGACGCCCCGGACCTGGCCCAGGCCACCGCCGAAGAAGACGCCCAGCCCAAGCGCGGCTCGGTCACGGTCGCCGGAAAGCTGATCAACTACACGGTCACTCCCGGCACCGTCGTCATCCGCAACGACGACGGCGAGGCCGTGGCCTCGATGTTCTACGTCGCCTATGTCGCTGACCGCCCCAAGGGTTCGGCCCCGCGTCCGGTGACCTTCACCTATAACGGCGGCCCGGGCTCCTCGAGCATGTGGCTGCACATGGGCTCGATCGGCCCGGTGCACGTCGAGACCCCGCTGGTCGATGTCGCCGCCCCGGCGCCGTACAGGATCACCGAGAACCACGAGACGATGCTGGACAAGACCGACATCGTCTTCATCGACGCCATCGGCACGGGCCTGTCGCGGCCGATCGGCAAGTCGAAGGGGCCGGAGTTCTACGGCGTCGACCAGGACATCGACGCCTTCGCGCGCGGCATCATGCGCTACCTGACGATCAACGACCGCTGGGACAGCCCCAAGTTCCTGTTCGGCGAGAGCTACGGCACCCTGCGCTCGGCCGGCCTGGTCCACGCCCTGCAAGAGCGCGGCGTGCAGATGAACGGCGTCGTTTTGCTGTCGTCGATCCTGAACTACGGCGTCCGCCAGCCGGGCTTCGACCAGATTTTCGTCACCTACCTGCCCAGCTACGCGGCCACGGCCTGGTACCACAACCGCCTACAGAACCGCCCGGCGGCGCTGGAGCCGTTCCTGACCGAGGTGCGCGAGTGGGCGCGTGGTCCCTACGCCACGGCCATGGCCAAGGGCTCGGACCTCAGCGACGCCGAGCGCGCCGCCATCGCCAAGCAGATGAGCGCCTATACCGGCCTGTCGGAGAAGTTCCTGCTCAGCGTCGACCTGCGCGTCGAGCTCGGCCGGTTCCGCAAGGAGCTGCTGCGTGACCAGGCCCGCACCGTCGGCCGCCTGGACTCGCGCTTCAAGGGCATCGACGTCGACGCCGGCGGCGACGGCCCCGAATACGACGCCACCGACACCTCGATCAGCGGGGCCTATATCGGCGCGCTGAACAAGTACCTGTTCGGCACGCTGGGCTATAAGACCAAGCTCAGCTATCGCCCGAACTACTACGCCCAGATCGGCGGCGGGAAGTGGGACCAGAAGCACAAGGCCCCGGGCGGTCGCGGTGGCGGCGGCGGCCAGATGGCCCTGGCCGATACGGCTCTCGACCTGTCGATGGCCATGCGCCAGAACCCGAAGCTGAAGGTGCTGTCGCTGAACGGCTATTACGACATGGCCACGCCGTTCTTCGGCGCCGAGTACGATCTCAAGCACATGCAGATCGACCCGACCCTGCAGAAGAACCTGAGCTACAAGTACTACGAGTCCGGGCACATGGTTTACATCAACCCGGCGGTGACGACGCAGTTCAAGAAGGACCTGGATGGGTTCTACGACAGCGCCGCCCAGGCCAACTAAGCTCTCTCTAGGCTAACTGAAGAGGCTCCCGATCAGGCCGATCGGGAGCCTCCTTTCGTTCAGCGCGCCGCCACCGGCGTGACCATCGATCGGGCGTTCCAGTTCGGCGGCTCCTGGCCGGCCAGGTGGCGCAGGAAGAACTCGAACTCCTTGCGCTGGCCGTAGTCGATCGGGCCAGTGGAGCGGCCGACCGAGTGGCCTTCGCCGGGCATGACCAGCAGGTCGAACTCCTTGTCCGCCTTGATCAGCGCGTCGACCACCTGCATCGTCGAGGCCGGATCGACGTTCTTGTCCTGCTCGCCGACGATCATCAGCAGCTTGCCTTGCAGCCGCCAGGCGTTGTCGACGGCCGAGGCGGCCGAATAGCTCTGGTCGACCGGCCAGCCGAGCCACTGCTCGTTCCAGCTGATCTTGTCCATGCGGTTGTCGTAGCAGCCGGCGAAGGCCACCCCGACCTTGTAGACTTCCGGATGGTAGAGCAGGGCCAGCGCCGTCGACTGGCCGCCGGCCGAGCCGCCGTAGATGCCGACGCGGCTGGCGTCGTACCAGGGATACTTCGCCGCCGCGGCCTTGTGCCAGAGGATGCGGTCGGGGAAGCCTGAGTCGGCCAGGTTCTTCCAGGCCACGTCATGGAAGGCCTTGGAGCGGTTCAGCGTGCCCATGCCGTCGATCTGCACGACGATGAAGCCCAGGTCGGCCAGCGACTGCATGCCCGTCACCTTGTCGCCGCCCGCGTGATAGCCGAACGGCCACCAGGTCTTGGGCACGAAGCTGGAGTGGGGGCCGGCATAGATGTTCTCGATCACCGGATAGCGCTTGGCGGGATCGAAGTTGGTCGGGCGGACGATCAGGCCGTAGATGTCGGTCTTGCCGTCGCGGCCCTTGGCGACGAACGGCTCGGGCGGCTTGAAGCCGGCGGCGACCAGCTGGCTGATGTCGGGCTTTTCCAGCGTGGCGATCTGGCTCTGGTCGCTGGTGCGGCGCAGCTCCGAGACCGGCGGCAGGTCGATCCGCGAATAGGTGTCGACATACAGGCTGCCGTCCGGCGATAGCGCCACGTCATGATAGGCGTCGGCGGTGGTCAGGGCGGTCAGGCCCTTGCCGTCGAAGCCGATGCGGTAGACCTGCTGGAAGTAGGGGTCTTGGCCCGCCACCATGCCGCCAGCGGCGAAGTAGATCTGCCGCTTGGCCTCGTCGACCTTCAGCACCTGGCGCACCACCCAGGGGCCCTTGGTGATCTGGGTCTTCACCGCGCCGGTCTTGCCGTCGAACAGGTAGAGGTGGTTCCAGCCGTCGCGCTCGGACATCCAGATGACCTCGCGGCCATTGTCGATGTCCTGCCGGAAGCGGCGGCCCTCATTGATGAAGGTCTTGGCCGCTTCGGTGACCACGGCGCGCGGCGCGCCGGTCGCCGCGTCGATCTCGACCACACGGGCCAGCTGGTGGCCGCGCTGTTCGTAGATGAACGAGACGGTGGCGCTGTCCTTGCGCCATTCCAGCTTGGAGAGGTCGTAGGGGTTGCTGAATAGGGTGTCCGGCGTGGTCAGCTGCTTGCCCTCGGCCGCCAGGAAGACGACCGGCTGCTCGATATCCACCGCGTCGCCGGGCTTGGGATAGAGCTGGGTCTGCAGCTTGGGCTGAACCTGGTCGGCGGGGCTGCTCTCGACGCGGGTGACGATACGGCGGAAGCCGGGCCGCACGCGATAGGCGGCCAGCTTGGCGGAGTCCGGCGACCAGACGATCGACTCCGGGTCGTAGAAGTTGGCGTCCGAGCCGTCGGTGCTGATCCGCTTCCAGGCGCCGCCGACCGGGCGCACGGCGATGTTGAAGTTCTCGACATGGGCCTCCCACTTGCCGTCGGGCGAACGGCGAGGGGGATTGGCGGCTGGGACGGCGAGATCGCGCACGACGCCGAAGCCGCTGGGGCGACCCTGCCTCGGCGCCTCGGCGCAGGTGTAGTCCGTCAGCGTGCAGCGCCAGCCGGCCTCGTTGAACGAGAAGCGGATCGCCGCGCCGTTGTCGGCGAAGGTGAAGCTCTCGAACGGCAGCCGCAGCGGGTCGTAGGCGCTGTTCGTCGCCTTGCCCAGGCCAGCGGCGATCCGGGCCTGGTCGAAGCTCGCTGTCTTGGTCCCGGTCTTGACGTCGTAGGTGACGAAGGCGAAGCCGCCCTCGACCGTCTTGCGGTAGAAGAGCTTGTCGTCGCCCGACCAGGCGGCCGGATCGGCGACGTCCCGTGTCAGGTACATCAGCTTCTCGCGCAGATGCAGCGAGCGGGCCATGTCCTCGGCCGTCACTTGGGCCAGGGCCGGCGTCGCCTGCAGGGCCAACGCCAGTACGATCAGTCCGCCAGTCCGCATGTACAGTCCCCAAAGCGCTACCGTTGTTATCGTATTATGTATACGTTGCCTGGGCTCATCGTGAAGCCAAAGGGGAGGGGAATATGTCGGTATTTCGCAAGGCGCTGGCCGGGACGGCTCTGACGCTGCTGCTGGCGGGGCCGCTGCACGCGCAGATCGCTCCGACGCCCCCGCAGCAGACCGAGTCCGACGGCTATACCCGCTACGAGCTGCTCGGCCCGGGCAGCCACAAGTTCCGGATCATCTACGAGATCACCGCCAGCTCGGCCGGCGCGACCGCCTATTACAACCCGATCCGGCCCGGCAGCGTGGCCACCGACGAGAGTGTCAACGATCGCGCCACCGGCAAGCCGCTGAAGTTCGACGTCGTCCCCGGCGACGTGGCCAAGGCCGGCGGCGTGCGCGGCGCGACCCCGGACGGCAGCTACATCCGCGTCGAGCTGCCCCATCCGGTGCCCGCCGATGGCGGCGAAGGCCGGGTGCTGATCGACAAGACCTATGAGGACGCCAAGAGCTACTACCAGGACGGCGACATGATCGTCTTCGACCGGCCGCTGGGCGTGAAGCGCAACGCGGTGGTCCTTCCGGCCGGCTACGAGCTGGTGTCCTGCAACTATCCAGCCCAGGTGCTGCAAGAAGCCGACGGCCGCATCAAGATCGCCTTCTGGAACAACACCCCGGCCCAGGCGCCGCTGATCATCAAGGCCAAGCCTTCGCCGAACCTGAAAGCCGACGCCTCGTCGCAGGCCAAGGAGTTTGACGAGCGCGCCTACCAGAACCGCGAGATCATGTACTTCCTGCAGCCGCCGGAAACCCACAGCTTCGATCTTTATCACGACTACACCGAGACCCGTCCTGGTGTGGGGGTCTACGTCAACATCGTGCGGGCCGGCAGCGCGGCGTCCAAGCCGTCGGCGCGCAACCTCGACACCGGGGCTGAGCTGAAGTGGGAGATGCTGAAGGGCGCCGACATCCTCAAGGCCGCGCCCGACCAGAAGGGCGTCACGCCGCAGACCGAGGCCATCGTCTTCCACTTCGACCCGGTCAAGGCCGGCCAGAGCGCCCGCCTTCGCTTCAGCGAGACCTATACCGACGCCGAGCGCTACAAGCTGGTCGGCGACGAGCTGGTCTGGCGACGCGGCTTTGGCCGGCCGCTGAACACCGTGGTGCTGCCCGCCGGCTGGGTGCTGACCAACAGCTCGGTCCCGGCCACGGTCAAGACCATGGCCGACGGCCGCGTGCAGCTGGAGTTCATCAACCCCCGCACCGACGAGATCGACACGATCATCACGGCGCGGCGGCGCTAGTCTTTCCGTAGAAGACCGGCCGCTCGGGCAGGGCGGCCGGATCGACCCAACGACCCTGGGCGATGACGCCGTCGATCTTTTCGATGTTGCGGATGTCGGCCAGCGGATCGGCCGACAGCAGCACCATGTCGGCGATCTTGCCGGGCGCGATGACGCCCAGGTCGTTGGACATCGCCGCGGCCGCCGCGCCGTTCTTGGTCGCCGCGACGATCGCCTGCATCGGCGTCAGGCCCAGCTCCACGAAGCCCTCGATGGCGCGCAGCGTGCCGATGCCGGGTTCGGCCGCGTCGGGCTTGGGCGTGCGGCGAAACTCCGGCGCATCGCCGAAGAAGGCGTCGGTGGCGGGGGTCACGCGGCAGCCGGCCTTGATCAGCCGCTCGGCGTTACGGCGCTGGACGTCCTCGTTGTCGCCCAGCTGATCCAGCCGCCGCCAGCGCTCGGCGCTGGTCGTGGCGGCCGGCAGCTTGTCGATCCGGCCTTGCGCCTCGACGCGCTGGGCCAGGTGCTTCTGGCGGGCCGCACCGGTGATCATGTTGGCGCGCACGCCGCACAGGACGTTCTTCTCGACGATCAGCTGGATCAGGTCGTCGGGCAGGTCGCGGCTCATCAGCTCGGGGTGCTGGATCAGGTCGATGCCGGCCTCGACGGCCAGGCGCAGGCCCTCGGAGCTGGTGGCGTGGGTCTCGACCGGCTTGCCGCGCTTGTGGGCCTCGGCGACGATCACCGCCTGCTGGCGCGGCGAGAAGCCGATCAGCGACGGCCGGATGAAGTGGCTGGTGCCGCCGTACTTGATGAAGTCTACGCCCTTGTCGAGATAGCGGTTCATGGCGACCCGCAGCTCGTCCGGGGTCATGTCCATGATCTCCTCGCCCATGTCCTGGGCCAGCAGGTCGTTCCACTGCTCCTGGAACACCGACAGGTCGCTGTCCTTGGTCAGCGAGAACGACAGCGAGAACGGGCCGCTCCAGCCCAGGATGTTACCGGCCGCCTTGATCCGCGCCCCGACCGCTTCGCCGCGATCGATGCGGTCGCGCACCGCCAGGGTCGGGGGCAGCACGCCGTAGCTGTCGCGCACCGTGGTGACGCCGTACTTCAGGGCGCGCTGGGCGAACTCTAGCGCCAGCTCCTCGCCGCGATCGGCGTATTTCAGCGAGGTGTCGCGCCGCGCCGGCGTGCCGTAGACCGAGACGTGGGCGTTGCTGTCGACAAAGCCGGGCAGCAGATAGCGGCCCTTGCCGTCGATGATCTTGACCTTCTTCGGCGGCTTTGCGGGCGTGTCGGCGACCGAGACGATGCGGCCGTTCTCGACCCGGACGGCGGCGTTGGGCCGAGGCGCAGCGCCTGTGCCGTCTATCACCGTGACGTTGGTGATCAGCAGGGGCTCTTGTGGCTTAGGCGCGGCCTGCGCCGAGAACCCCGCCAGCCAGACGGCCAGCCCGATCGTCCATCCGCGCATCATGATCCGCCCCCGTGCTCCCAGAACACAAGACTGTATACGGTATCATATTGCGGGCAATAGGCGCGGCTAGGTCGACAGCTGCTGCTGCAGGTCCTTCATCGTGCCGCGGATGTGGGCGATGGTCAGGGACTCGACCTTGGCGGCGTCACCCTTCAACCAGACGTCCAGCAGCTCGCGATGCTCCTCGGCGGCGCGGGCCTCGCGGCCATACGGCTCCAGGTGGACTCGCACATAGCGCTCGGCCAGGACCTGCAGGCGCTCCAGCAGCTGGAAGGTGACCAGACCGCCGGAAGGACGGATCATGGCCATGTGGAAGGCGCGGTTCATCGACACGTGGTCGCCCGGCGCGCCGCTCTGCTGGGCCGTCTCCAGCGCCGAGAGGGCGGCCTTGACCGCCTGCTGGTCCTCGGGCGTGGCCTTCTTGGAGCCGGCGGCCGTGGCGGCGGGCTCCAGCTTCAGGCGCAGGTCGAACACCTCGTGGGCCTCGTCGACCGACAGCGGGCGGACGACGTAGCCACGGTTCGGGTACGAGCTCAGCAGCCCGTCCTGCTCCAGCCGGCTCAGGGCCTCGCGCAGCGGGATCTTCGAGACGCCAAGCTCTTCGGCGATCGTGTCCTGTCGCACCGGCGTCCCTGGAGCCATCTGGCCCAGCAGGATGCGCTTGCGGACCAGCTCATAGGTCTGGTCGGAGAGGGTGCGGACGACGATGGTCATCGGGTGGGCGTATCTCTGAAGAAGCGCAAAGGCTTGGCGACGCGAAGCGCGCCTTTACGGTCATAGGTCCCTGTAACCGGCCGTTGCAAATAAGAAATCGTCGATTTCACCCTAAACGACTTGAAAACCTCGCCAGAACTGGTCGGCCTGATCAATCCAGATCGTATTGAAGCCAGTTGAGATCGCCGAGCCCTCGACAGAGGGGATGATCGCGGGTTGGTCGCCGATCGCGGTTTCCGCCTCGACCTTGCCGATGAAACGGCTGCGAATGAAACTCTCATGCACAAAAGTCTCGCCGACCTTGAGCCTATTCTTGGCGTGAAGGTGGGCCAGACGGGCCGAGGTGCCCGTGCCGCAGGGGCTGCGGTCGATGGCCTTGTCGCCATAGAACACCGCGTTGCGCCCATCGGCGCCCTCGGTGCTGGGGCCGTCGGCCCACAGCACGTGGCTGACGCCGCGGATGGTCGGGTCCAGCGGGTGGACCGGCGTGGTCTTCTCGCGCACCAGTTCGCGGACGATGGGGCTGTAGTGCAGGATGTCCTGGGCGCTGAAGCTCTCCAGGCCCTTGTACGCGCCTTGCGGTTCGACGATGGCGTAGAAGTTGCCGCCGTACGAGACGTCCAGCTTCAGCGGGCCCAGGCCCGGGACGTCGATCTCGACATCGGTGACGGCCAGATAGCCCGGCACATTGACGATCTTCACCGCCGTGACCTTGTCGCCTTCGGTCCGGTACTCGATGTCGATGACGCCGGCCGGCACCTCCAGCTTCAGGCGGCCCGGCACGCGGGGCGTGATCAGGCCGTTCTCGAGTGCGAAGGTGACCATGCCGATCGTGCCGTGGCCGCACATCGGCAGGCAGCCGCTGGTCTCGACGAACAGGATGCCCGCCTCGGTGTCGTCACGGGTCGGGGGATAGAGGAACCCGCCCGACATCATGTCGTGGCCGCGAGGCTCGAACATGAGGCCGGTGCGGATCCAGTCGAAGCGCTCCAGGAAGTCCTGGCGACGCTCGCTCATCGACGCGCCCTTCAGGAGGGGCGCGCCGCCGACGATCAGCCGTACGGGATTGCCGGCGGTGTGGCCGTCAATGCAGAAGAAGATGTGACGCATGGCTGATCGCCAGTCCTTACTTGATCGGGAGTCCTGCTAGCCGACGGGGCGGGTGGCGGCGGCCTTCTCGACCATGGCCGTCACCTCGGCGCGGCGAGCGCCTTCCAGCGGCAGGCGCGGCGCGCGGACGCGTTCCGAACCCCGGCCCATGATCTGCTCGGCCAGCTTGATAGACTGGACGAGATCATGTTCGGCGTCGAGGTGCAGCAGCGGCATGAACCAGCGGTAGATGCGTAGGGCCTCGGCCATGTCGCCACGGTCGAACGCGGCCACCAGGGCCACCGATTCCTGCGGGAAGGCGCTGGTCAGGCCCGAGACCCAGCCGTGGGCGCCCAGGATCAGGCCTTCCAGGGCGACGTCGTCCAGGCCGGCCATCAGGATGTAGCGATCGCCGAAGGCGTTCTTCAGATCGGTGAAGCGGCGGGTGTCGGGCGCGCTTTCCTTGACCGCCACGATGTTGGGCACATCGGCCAGGCGCTTGAGCACGTTGGTGGTGATCGAGACGCGATAGGCCGGCGGGTTGTTGTAGAGCATGATCGGCAGGTTGGTCGCCGCCGCCACGGTGCGGAAGTGGTGCTCCAGCTCCGACTCGGTCGGCACATAGACCATGGCCGGCAGCACCATCAGGGCGTCGGCGCCGATGGCCTCGGCGTCCTTGGCGAACTTGGCGGCGCGGTCGGTGGTCATTTCCGAGACACCGACGACGACCGGGACGCGTCCGGCGACCACTTCGACGGCGGCTTTCAGCACCGCGCGCTTTTCATCGGCTTCAAGCGAGTTGTTTTCGCCGCAGGTGCCGAGCACGATGAGACCGTGGACGCCGTCCTTGATCAGCGCGTCGAGGACGCCCTGAGTCGCCTCGAAATCGATGGACGAGTCCGCATTGAACTGAGTGGTCGCCGCTGGATAGACGCCGGACCAGGAGATCGAATTCATACCGCTTGCACCTCTGTGATGTTCGTCTACCATATACGATATTGGATTTGGAGGTAAAGGCCTGGTGGCTGTCCAATGAGTTTGGTTGTTGTGGGCGGAGGCGTTGTGGGGCTTGCCTGCGCGCTGGATCTTCGACGCGCGGGCGCAACCGTTCTGCTCATCGATGAAGGAGCCACGGGGGCCGCCGCGCCGTCGGCGTCCTGGGGCAATGCCGGCCATATCGCCATCGAACAGGTCGAGCCGATCGCCTCGATGAAGGCGCTGAAATCGGCGCCGGCGCGGTGGTTCCCGCGCGGCGGGGCCCTGGACTTCAGATTCGGCGACATCCTCACATGGGGCGGCTGGGCGGGACGCTATGTCCAGGCCTGTTCGCCGCACGCCTTCGAACACGGCAAGGTGGCGCTGGGCGCGCTGCTCAATGATGCAGCGCCAGCCTGGCGGCGCCTCGTCGAAGCGGCCGGCCGGCCGGACCTCTTGCGCCTGGACGGCCACATCGTCGTCTGGGAAAGCCTGGCCAGCGCCGAGAAGGGTAGGGCCGCCTGGCGCGCCGCCGACATCGGCCAAGCCCGCACCCGCGACCTGCAAGGCGTCGAGCTGACGGACGTCGCCAGCCGCCTGAACGTCACGCCGGCCGGCGGCCTGCGCTTCGAGAACAGCGGCCAGATCAGCGATCCGGGCCTGGCCCTGCGGACTCTTCGCGAGGCCTTCGAGGCCTTGGGCGGCGAGACCCGATCCGCTCGGATCAAGGCCCTGGGCGCCGAGAACGGCCGCGCCGTCCTGACGCTCGACAATGGCGAGGTGCTGCGGCCGGATCAGGTCGTACTGGCCGCCGGCGTCGGCAGCGGCGCGCTGATGCGGGGCCTGGGCCACGTCGCGCCGATCGTCGCCGAGCGCGGCTATCACATCGAGGGCGACGTCGGGGCCTGGGGCGACCTGCCGCCGGTGGTCTTCGAGGACCGCTCGATGATCGTCACCCGGTTCGGCGATCGCCTGCGGGCCGCCAGCTTCGTCGAGTTCGCCCGCCGCGAGACCCCGGCCGATCCACGCAAGTGGGCGCGCCTGCATCGGCATGTCGACGAGCTGGGCCTGCCGATGGCCAAGCCGCGCAGCCAGTGGATGGGCGCGCGGCCGACCTTGCCCGACTACCTGCCGGCCATCGGCGTCAGCCGCCGCGCGGGCAACCTGATCTACGCCTTCGGGCACCAGCATCTGGGCCTGACCCTGGCGGCGACCACCGGCGAGATCGTCACCGCCCTGGCGGGCGGCGGCAAGCCGGCGGTTGACTTGACGCCGTTCGACCTCGACCGTTTCGCGCGCCGCAAGGAGATGGCCGCATGACCACCGGCATCGGCGGCTCGACCGCGGAACAGCAACTCGCCGATCTCGCGCCGCCGCCCGGCCGGCCAGCGCCGATCGATGTCGCCGAGCGCCGGGCGCGGCTGGCCAAGGCCCGGGACCTGACGCGGGCTCTCGGCGCGCAGGCGCTGTTGATCGGGGCCGGCGCCAGCCTGCGCTACTTCACCGGCGTGGCCTGGGGTGCGACCGAGCGCCTGGTCGCCATGTTGCTGCCCGTGGACGGCGACCCGATCATGATCTGCCCGGCCTTCGAGCTGGGCTCGCTGGAAGCCAGCCTGGGTCTCGAGGCCGAGATTCGCCTCTGGCAGGAAGACGAGCCGCCCGGGGCGCTGGTCGCCGAGGTGCTGAAGACGCTGGGCGTCACGACCCTGGCCTTCGACCCGGCTTTGTCCTTCCAGGCCTTCGACGACGTCCGCCGGGCCGCGCCGAACCTGACCGTCCTCAACGCCGCGCCCGTCGTCGACGGCTGCCGCGGGATCAAGTCGCCCAACGAACTGGCGTTGCTGCAATACGCCAAGAGCCTGACCCTGGAGGTCCACCGTCGCGCCGCCGCCATCCTGCGGCCGGGGATCACCACGGGTGAGGTCAAGCGCTTCATCGACCTGGCGCACCGCGCTTGCGGGGCCGACAACGGCTCGACCTTCTGCGCGGTGCAGTTCGGCGTCGCCAGCGCCTATCCGCATGGCGTGCCCGGCGAGCAAAGCCTGGCCGACGGCGACCTCGTCCTGATCGACACCGGCTGCCAGATCGACGGCTACCACTCCGACATCACCCGCACCTACGTGTTCGGGGCGCCCAGCGCCGAGCATCGCCGCATCTGGGCGATCGAGCACGAAGCCCAGGCGGCCGCCTTCGCGGCGGTCAAGCCGGGCGTGCCCTGCGAAGTCATCGATCAGGTCGCGCGCGAGGTGCTGCAGCGCCATGGCCTCGGCCCCGACTACGCCCTGCCGGGCCTGCCGCATCGCACCGGCCACGGCATCGGTCTCTCCATCCACGAAGGCCCGTACCTGGTGCGCGGCGACACGACCCCGCTGGCGGTCGGCATGTGCTTCTCCAACGAGCCGATGATCGTGCTGCCCGACCAGTTCGGCGTCCGGCTCGAAGACCATTTCCACGTCACGCCCAGCGGCGCGGCCTGGTTCACCACGCCTTCGGCCGCGATCGACAGGCCGTTTTCCTAAGACGCGGACCGGCGAGGGGGCCGGGGTCGCGGATAACAACGAGAGGGGACTGTAATCATGAGCTTTTGGACGCGCCGAAAGGCGCTGGATGCGGTGCTCCGGGTCGAGGAGAACCGCCGCCTGAAGCCGACCTTGAGTTGGCCGCACCTGATCGCCCTGGGCATCGGCGCGATCATCGGCACCGGCATCTACACCCTGACGGGCATCGGCGCCGAGCGCGCCGGTCCCGCCGTGATCCTGGCCTTCGGGGCCTGCGGCGTCCTCTGCGTCTTCGCCGCCCTGACCTATGCCGAGATGGCCACCTTGGTCCCGGCCGCCGGCAGCGCCTACACCTATGCCTATGCCGTGCTGGGCGAGGGGCTGGCCTGGATCGTCGGCTGGAGCCTCGTGCTCGAATACTCCGTGACCTGTAGCGCCGTGGCGGTGGGCTGGTCGGGCTACATGGTCGGCCTGCTCAAGAGCGCCGGCGTGACCCTGCCTGCGGCCTTGCTGGCCGGACCGCATAGCGGCGGCATCGTCAACCTGCCCGCCGTGCTGATCGTGGTGGCCGTCACGGCTCTGCTGATCCGGGGCGCCAAGGAGAGCGCCGTGGTCAATATCGTGCTGGTGGCCATCAAGATCCTGGCCCTGGCGGTGTTCGTGCTGCTGACCATCACCGCGCTGAAGCCCGAGAACTTCACGCCCTTCATGCCCTACGGCTTCGCGTCCGAGACCGTGAACGGCCACACGCGCGGCGTCATGGCCGCCGCCGCCATCGTCTTCTTCGCCTTCTTCGGCTTCGACGCCGTCTCGACCTCGGCCGAGGAGGTCAAGAACCCCAAGCGCGACCTGACCATCGGCATCGTCGGCTCGATGATCGTCAGCACCCTGATCTACATGCTGGTCGCCACCTGCGCGGTTGGCGCCTGGCCGTTCGGCGACTTCGCTCGCAGCGGCGAGCCGCTGGCCTTCATCCTGCGCAGCCTGGACCATCCGGTCGCGGCCTTCGCCATCGCGGCGGCAGCGGTCATCGCCCTGCCCAGCGTCATCCTGGTGATGATGTTCGGCCAGACGCGGGTGTTCTTCGTGATGTCGCGCGACGGCCTGCTGCCCCACGGTCTCAGCCGCCTGCACGAGCGTAGCGGCACGCCGGTGAAGCTGACCCTGATCGTCGGGACTTTCGTGGCGGTGGTCGCGGGCCTGTTCCGGCTGGACGAGATCGCCGAGCTGTCGAACGCCGGCACCCTGCTGGCCTTCATCTGCGTGGCCGTCTGCGTGATGGTGCTTCGGGTGACCAAGCCCGACCTGCCACGCCTGTTCCGCTGCCCGGCGGTGTGGGTCGTGGGTCCGCTGGCGGTGGTCGGCTGCCTCTACTTCATGATCAGCCTGCCGCCCGCGACCTTGGGCCGGTTCCTGGCCTGGAACCTGATCGGGCTGGTCGTCTACCTGCTGTACGGACGCCGCAAGAGCTTCCTGAACACGCCTCAGGCCCAGGCCTAGGCGCGAAGATCGGCGCTGGCGATGATGGCCTCGACACAGCCGACCAGGCTGTCGGCGGCCGTCGGACCCAACGCCCGGACCCCGGCGCTGGCCCCGCAGATGGCCAGGATCAATTGCTGAGCCACCGGACCGGCCGCTTGCGGCTGGTCCGGGGCGATCAGGGCGGCCAGCAGGTCCTGTAACGCCTGGGCCTGCGCCCGGATCGCTGTTCGCACGCGGCCGTCGGCCTCCGGGAATTCCACGGACACGCTCAGGGACAGCAGCCCGCGATCCGGCGCATCGCCGAGGTCCCGGGCGAAGTGGCGGCCGATGGCCCGGATGCGCGCGGCTGGTCCGCTGCTCGCCTCGACCGCTGACGTCAGCGCCTGGCGTCTCAGCAATCCTTCCGCCTCCAGACACGCGACCACCACGTCCTCCTTGCCGGGGAAGTGGCGGTAGAGCGTGGGCTTGGTGACGCCGGCCGTCGCCGCGATCTCGTCGACCGAGGTGGCATGGACGCCGGCGCGGTGGAACAGCGTGGTCGCCGCGCTGATCAGGCGTTCGCGGGTCGAGAGGCAGCGGTTCTGGTCGGTCATGACACGCCTCGCATGGAGGTCGTCCCCGGCGGGGGAGGGGGCGCGCCGGGGACGACGGGCCCTAGACCGGAACGGCGTCCAGGGCCGGGGGCGTGGAGGCGTCGGTCGTCGACCCCTCGCGGATGCGGAACCACAAAGCGTACAGCGCCGGCAGGAACACCAGGGTCAGTACCGTGCCGCCGATCGTGCCGCCGATCAGGGTGTAGGCCAGCGACGACCAGAACACCGAGAAGGTCAGCGGAACGAAGGCCAGCACCGCCGCCAGGGCGGTCAGGATCACCGGCCGGGCCCGCTGGACCGTGGCCTCGACCACGGCGTGGAACGGGTCCAGGCCGTCCTTCTCGTTGGTGTGGATCTGGCCGATCAGGATCAGCCCGTTGCGCATGATGATCCCCGCCAGGCCGATCAGGCCCAGGATGGCGTTGAAGCCGAACGGCTGGTGGAAGATCAGCAGCGTCGGCACCACCCCGACCAGCGCCAGGGGCGCGGTCAGCAGCACCATCCACATCGCCGACAGCGACCGCACCTGGAAGATGATCACGATCATCATCAGGATGAACATCAGCGGGAAGACCGCCGCCAGGGCCGCATTGGCCTTGCCGGCTTCCTCGATGTCGGCGCCGGCCTCGATCCGGTAGCCGGCCGGCAGCTTGGCCTGGATCGGCGCCAGCGCCTTGATCACCTCGGCGGAGGCGGCGGGCGGCTGGAACTCGGCCCCGACATCGGCGCGGACGGTGATCGTCGGCAGCCGGTCGCGGCGGCGCAGGATGGGATCCTCCATGCGGATCTCGGCCTTGCCGATCTGGTCGAGCGGCACGCGCTGGCCTTCCGAGCCCAGCAGGGTGAAGGCGCCCAGCTTGGCCGGGTCCAGGCGGTCGGCGCCGCTGGTGCGGGCGATCACCTCGACGGTGCGGATGTCCTCGCGGACCTGGGTGACGGGCGCGCCGGTCAGCAGGAACTGCAGCTGCTCGGACGCATCGTGGCTGGACAGGCCCATGGCGCGCAGGCGGTCCTGGTCGAGCACGAAGTGGATGCTCGGGACCCGCTCGCCCCAGTCGGTGTTGACTTGGCGCAAGGACTTGTTGGCCTGCATGACGCCGCGAACCTGCTCGGCGATCTCGCGCACCTTGGCCTGGTCGGGTCCCATGACGCGGAAGGCCACGGGCCAGGGCGAGGGCGGGCCGAAGACGATCTGGGTGGCGCGGATGCGGGCGCCCGCGACCGAACCCTGCTGGGCGAACTGGCGGACCCGGGACTTGAGGGCGTCGCGCGCCTTCTCGTTCTCGGTCAGCACCACGATCTTGGCGAAGGACGGATCGGGCAGCTCGGGCGACATGGCCAGGAAGAAGCGCGGCGCGCCCTGGCCTATATAGCTGGTGACGATCTTGGCCTCCGGCTGCTTGCTCAGCCATGCCTCGACCTTGGCCGTCGCCTGGCTGGTGGTCTCGATGCTGGAGCCCTCGGGCGTCTGCACCTCGATCAGCACTTCGGGACGGTCGGAGATCGGGAAGAACTGCTGCTTGACCATGCCCATCATCAGGAAGGACACGACCAGAGCCGCCACGACGCCCAGCACGACCTTCAGCCGGTTGGCGACCGTCCAGCCGATCAGGCCGCGGAACTGGCGATAGCGCGGGGTGTCGTAGATGGCCGCGTGACCGCCCTCGACCGGCTTGATCTTCGGCAGCAGCATCACGCCCAGATAGGGGGTGAAGATCACCGCCACGAACCACGAGGTGATCAGCGCGAAGGCCACGACCCAGAAGATGTTGCCGGCATACTCGCCGGCGCTGGACTTGGCGAAGCCCACCGGCATCAGGCCGATGATCGTCACCAGGGTGCCGGCCAGCATCGGCGCGGCCGTGTGGCCCCAGGCGTAGGTCGAGGCTGCGATGCGGTCGCGGCCTTCCTCCATCTTCACCACGATGGTCTCGATGATGATGATGGCGTCGTCGACCAGCAGGCCCAGCGACAGGATCAGGGCCCCCAGGGTGATGCGGTCGAAGTCGCGGCCGGTGGCCAGCATGATCACGAACACCGCCGCCAGGGTCAGCGGCACGGCCAGGGCCACGACGACCCCGACGCGGAAGCCCAGGCTGAGCAGGCTGACGGCGATCACCACGGCCAGGGCCACGAAGAACTTCAGCATGAACTCGTCATAGGCCTCGGTGATGTTCACCGCCTGGTCGGTGACCTTGGCGAAGGTCAGGCCCAGCGGTAGTTCGCCGGCGATGGCCTTGGCTTCCTTCTCCAGGTCCTTGCCCAGCTGCAGGCCGTTGTAGCGCTCCTTCATCACCACCCCGAGCTCCAGGGCCGGCTCGCCGCCGTTGCGGATGAAGAAGGTCGCGGGGTCCTCGTAGCCGCGCTTGACCTCGGCCAGGTCGGACAGCTTCAGGGTCTTGCCGCCGACCACGATCGGCGTGTCCTTGATCGTCTGCAGGTCGTCCAGCGCACCGTCCAGGCGCATCTGCACCTGCGGGCCCTTGGTCTCGATCGAGCCGGCCGGCGTGACGAGGTTGCGCTCGTTCAGGGCCGCGAAGATCTCGCGCGGGCTGACGCCCAGGTTGGACAGGCGATCCTGAGAGAACTCGACGAAGATGCGCTCGGGCCGCTCGCCGATGATGTTGACCTTCTTGACGCCCGGCACGTGCAGCAGGCGCTGGCGCAGGGTCTCGGCCTGGCGCACCAGCTGGCGGTGCGGCTCGCCCTTGGCCTTCAGTGCGTAGAGCGCGAAGGTCACGTCGCCATATTCGTCGTTGATGAACGGGCCCAGCACGCCGCGCGGCAGGTTGGCGGCCTCGTCGCCCAGCTTCTTGCGGGCCTGGTAGAACTGCTCCTGCACTTCCTTGGGCGGGATCGGGTCCTTCAAGGTCAGGGTGGTGAAGGCCAGGCCGGGGCGAGTGAAGGTCTCGGCGCGGTCGTACCACTTCAGTTCCTGCAGGCGCTTTTCCAGCGGCTCGGCCACTTGGTCCTGCATCTCCTGGGCGGTGGCGCCCGGCCAGGCGGTGACCACGGTCATCACCTTGATGGTGAAGCTGGGGTCCTCGGCGCGGCCCAGCTTGAAGAAGGCGAAGGTCCCGGCCAGCACGACGGCGATGATCAGGAACAGGGTGACGGCGCGCTCGCGCACCGCCAGGGCGGAGAGGTTGAAGCTCATTGCGCCGCTCCGGCTTGCAGGCTGACGCGCTCGCCCTGGTGCAGCATGTGCGCGCCCAGGGCCACGAAGCGTTCGCCGGCGGCGAGGCCGGCGGTGACCGTGGCGGTCTCCTCGCCGACGGCGGCCAGTTGCACCGCCCGCCAGCTGACGGTCGAGGTCTTGGCGTCGACGATCCAGACGCCCGGGCCCTTGCCCGAGTCATAGAGGGCGCCCAGGGGCACGGCGCGGCCGGCGGTCTTGGTCGCGCCGGGCAGTGAGATGCTCACCGTCGCGCCCAGCGGGGCCGAGGCCAGGGCGCCGTCCAGGACGTAGCGCGCCTCGAAGGTGCGGGTGCGGGGATCGGCGGCGTCTGAGATCTGGCGCAGGCGGGCGGAGGAGGCGGCGGCGTTGCCGAACACCGAAGCCGTGGCGGTCGAGCCGACGGCGGGGCGCAGGGTCTCGGGCAAGGCGATCGTCGCCTCGCGCGGACCGGCATGGGCCAGGCGCACGACGGTCTGGCCGGCGGCGACCACCTGGCCGGGCTCACCCAGGGTCTCGACCACCACGCCGTCGCTGTCGGCGACCAGAACGGCGTAGCCGGCGGCGTTGCGTGACACCCGGGCCTGGGCCTCGGCGGCCTGCAGCTGGGCGCGGGCGGCGAGGGCGGCGGCCTTGATCTGGTCGTAGGCCGAGCCCGACACCGCGCCGGCCCCGACCAGGTCGCGATAGCGGGCCTCGTCGGCCTCGGCCTGGACGGCGCGGGCCTTGGCGGCGGCCACGGTCTGCTCCTGGGCGGCCTGGGCCAGGGCGTAGTCGGCGGCGTCGATGCGCATCAGGGGCTGACCCCGGCGCACCGTCTGGCCGGTGTCGACCAGGCGCTCGACGATCTTGCCCGGGACGCGGAAGCCCAGTTGGCTCTCGATGCGGGCGGAGACGACGCCGGTGAACTGGCGCTCGCCATCGATCGCGGCGGGGGCGGTGGCGACCCGCACGACCGGCGGCTGGGTGCGGGGATCGACGGCGGCGTCGTGACCGCCACAGGCGGCGAGGGGCGCGGTCAGGCCGCCGATGACGGCGGCGAGAAGCAAGCGATGCGACATGGCGAAAGGGTCCTGCCTTGAGCGGTGACCCTCATCTCGTGTCCAGTGACCAATTTGTCAATTGGTCACTATCGAATTTCGGTGAAGTTTACGGAGCCAGGCTGCGCAGGATCATGTTGATGACCATGGTCTGGGTCTCGGGCAGGCCGTCCAGGTTGAACTCCAGCAGCAGCGGATGCATGAACGGCTGCATGGCCAGCATGATCGCCGAGCAGGTCTCGTCGATCGGCGTCTTGCGCTCGAACTCGCCCGCCTCACGGCCCAGCAGGATGATCTCGCGCAGGGCCGCTTCCATCCGCTCCAGATAACCGAGCGCGGACGGCCACTGTTCGGTCGCCGAATTGGCGGCCAGGTCGTAGAGCAGCTTCTCCTGGAACAGGAGTTCAGTGCTTTTCGCAGTTATGGTGCTGAAAAGTCGGCGAAACTTCTCGGTTGGTGTTCTCGCCTCGGCCACGCTGGCCAGGGCGGCCGACATGATCTTCTCCAGGCACTGGGCGCAGATCGCCTCGCCGATGGCCTGTTTGGAGTCGAAGAACTTGTAGATGTAGGCCTTCGAGAAGCCGATGGCCTTGGCAAGGTCCGCGACCGTCGTCTTGCCGTAGCCGAAGCGCGCGAAGTGGGCGTCGGCGGCGTCGATGATCTGCTGGCGGATGGCGTGGTCGGCCGGCCCGCGGCGACCCGCGGCGGCGTCATGGGGCATGCTGTCGGTGGTCATGCTCAGATAGGTAGCATCGAGGGGTGTGATTGACAACGAGTGACTGTATTAGCATATGGTCACTATCAATTACGAGGAGGTCGCGATGCGATCGGTATCGAGCTTGGCTCTGCTGGCCCTCGCCGGCGTCACCCTTGGCGCCTGCGCCGTGGGCCCCAACTATGTCGCGCCGCCGACGGCGGTGGCCGGGAACTTCATCGGCGCGAACGCCGTGGCCCAGCGTTTGGCCCCGCCCGCGCCGGTCGACCAGGCGGCCTGGTGGAAGGGCTTCAACGATCCGGTGCTCGACGGTCTGGTCGATCGCGCCCTGGCCCAGAACCTCGACCTAGCCCAGGCCACCGCCCGGGTGACCCAGGCGCGGGCCGGACTGTCGGCCGCCACCGCCGCCTTGCTGCCGTCCGGCGGCGTCCAGGCCAGCGCGGCCCGTTCGCGCCTCTCCACCGAGACGCCCACGGGCCGCCTGGCGTCCAGCGCGCCTGGCTTCGATCGCGACGGCTCGCTCTACGAGGCCGATGTCACCGCCGGCTGGGAGATCGACGTGTTCGGCGGCCTGCGCCGTGACCGCGAGGCCGCCGTGGCCGACTATCAGGCCGCCAAGGTCGGCGTCGCCGCCGCCCGCCTGTCGGTCGCGGCCCAGACGGCCGACACCTACCTGGTCATCCGCGGCCTGCAGGCGCGGTTGGCCGTCGCCAAGGGGCAGGTCGACACCCAGAGCCGGCTGGCCGAGACGGTGCGCCTGCAACAGAGCCGGCAGGTGGCCTCCGAACTGCAACTGCATCAGGCCGAGGGCGCCCTGGCCCAGACCCGCGCCCAGGTCCCGGTGCTGGAGGAGGGGCTTGAGGCGGCGATGAACGCCCTCGACGTCCTGCTGGGCGCCCAGCCCGGCGCCACGCGCACGCAGCTGGCGCCCGCCGCGCCGGTGCCGCAGGCTCCGGCCATCACCGAAGCGGTCGGCCCGGCCGACCTGATCCGGCGTCGGCCCGACCTGGCGGTCGCGGAGTGGCGGCTGAAGGCCTCGAACGCCGCGATCGGCGCGGCCGTCTCTGAATACTATCCCAAGTTCTCGCTGACCGGCCTGGTCGGCACGGCCTCGACGGCCAGCGGCTCGCTGTTCACGGGCTCGGCCAACCAGGCCCAGGGCGTGCTGGGCCTGCGTTGGCGGCTGTTCGACTTCGGCCGGGTAAACGCCGAGATCAAGGTCGCCAAGGGCCGCAACGCCGAAAGCCTGGCCGCCTACCAGCAGTCGGTGCTGCGGGCCACGGCCGATGTCGAGGACGCCTTCTCCAGCCTGGTCAAACGCGAGGACGAAGCCCGCATCCTGGTCGGCGGCGAGCAGTCGCTGTCCAAGGCCCGCTCGGCGTCGGAGCTGGCCTACAAGGCCGGCGCGGTCAGCCTGATCGAGGTGCTGGACGCCGACGCCCGCCTGCTGGCGGCCCGCGACGCCCGCGCCCAGGCCGACACCGAGGCCGCCCGCGCGGCGGTGCGCTCGTTCCGGGCGCTGGGCGGCGGCTGGCGCGACGCCTGATCCTGAGCGCGCCGCCCCTGTGGACATCGGCCTTTCGGGGCTGGTAATCGAGAGGGGCGGCGCGCGTCCGGCATTGAATCGAGGGGCGGATCGTCTAGCGCCGATGTGTGACAGTCTTGGTACGCGTGTACGGGAGCAGTCACCTATCTTTTCAGTGGATAATACTGTTCTCGAAACTATTGTGCGACGCTCTATCGACGCCTGAGTGACGCCATGGACAGCAAGCCCGCCGACCTGCAGCCGGTTCTCCAAGCGGCCTTGCGGCTGGTCGACGCCGATGGGCTGAAGGGCCTGAGCCTGCGGCCCCTGGCCGAGCAACTGGGCACGACGGCGCCGGCGCTGATCCGCCGCTATGGCAGCAAGGACGAGCTGCTGACCCTGCTGGTCGAGGCGGCGGTGGCGGAGGAGGGCGCCTTCCTCGACGGCTGGCTGGCGCGGATTCGGGCGCTGGACGTGCGCGACGGCGAGCGGATGGTCGAGATCGCCGAGGCGGTGATATCCGACCTGGCCGGTCCCGAGGCCGCCCGGGCGCGGTTCTATTGCGAGCTGCTGTTGGCCGCCGCGACGCGGCCCGAGATCGCCGAGAGCGTCGCGGCCTGGTCGGCGCGCCGCCTGGCCTTCTGGACGGATGCGACGCAAGGGCTGGACCTGGCCGAGGCGGGCGAGATCCTGCACGCCTACAGCGTGGGCGAGGCGGGCTATGGCCTGGCCCTGGGCGACATGGCCGCCTATCGCTGGCTGCGCCGGCTGAACCTGCGCCGCCTGTGCTGCGGGCTGGTCCCGGTCGACGGGGCGCGCGACTTGCGTGAGTTCGCCATCTTCAGCGCGGCCCTGGGCGAGCTGCTCGACGACCAGCCGGCCAATGCGCCGATGACCGAATGGCAGGCCGGCGCGGTGGGCTACATCTCCGAGCTGATCATCGCCGAGGGCGCCGACGCGGTGACCCACCGGGCCATCGCCGCTCGCGCGGGCCTGGCCAATTCGACCCTGGCCTATCACTTCCCCCGGCAGGAGGACCTGCTGCGGGCGGGGCTGGACGACGTCGTCGCCCGCGTGCGCAGCGCTTCGGGCACGATCGCGGCCGACGCGATGCCGGAATTCTACCTGACCTCGATCCAGAGCGCCCGCGCCACGCTGGCCGTGTCGCTGGTGACCCAGCGCATGCCCAGCCTGAAGGCGGTAGCCGCCGATCTGCGCAGGCGTCGCGGCGAGAACTATGTCGGCTATCTGGAGCGGCAGCTGGGCGAGAAGGTGTTCGATGCGCTGTCCAGCCAGGCTATGTCGCTGACGGGCCTGGGCCAACACACGCTGGACGCCGTGCTGGCCCCGACGCCGGCCGTGTCCGCCGGCCTGTTCATCCGCGACCGGCTGCGCGACGCAGGCCTGGCGGCGCGCAATTCACGCCGGCCAGGGGCCTGACTGCGAGATCACGCGATCGCCTTCGTCGTGATTGTCGGTGACCACCACGCGGTAGCTGCCGCCACCCGGCGCGACCCGGACCACGACATGGCCGTCGCGTGAGGCGAGGCGGTCGGTCAGCCACTTGTGGGCCAGCTCGTTGGCGGGCGACAGGCCGGTGGCGAAGACGTCGCGCCGACCGGGATAGAGCCGCTGGCTCAGCATCCGCTCCAGGGCGTCGGAGCTGGGATGGGCCACATGCCAGGCGGGGATGATCCAGGCGCGAGGCTTCAGGGCCCGGACGACGTCGGCGCCGGTGGCGTCGAACATGCCGTGGTGGGCGGCGACGGCGACATCGACCGGGCCGGCAGCCTGGGCGGCGGGCGTCTCGACATCGCGCCAGGGCAGGGTCCCGTCGAAGCTGTTGCTGGTCAGGTCGCCCGCCGCGAAATAGCCGAACGCGCCATAGCGCAGGCGGAGGGCGACCGAGCAGGCGTTCTCGTCGGGGATGTCGGCGGCCGGCATGTCGGCCGGGAACAGGCGGCGGGTCTCGGTCCCGCGACCGGTCCACACCTCGCCATTGGCCGCCAGGTTGCGGATCTCGGCGCCCGGGAGCTTGAGCTGATCGGCCGCGCCGACGCGGAAGCGCTCGACCCTGTCGCCGGTCCGGACCCGCTCGCGGACGAAGGCGACATAGGCCTTGGCGAACGGCGCGTCCGAGGCGGTGGGATAGGCGTAGTCGGGATAGGCGCGATCGATGAGGACGCCGATCTTCAGGAGTGCTGCGACATCGTACAGGCCGTCGATATGGTCTGGATGCAGATGGCTGACCAGGAAGGCGTCGAGCTTGGGCTCGCCCGTGGCCGCCAGATGCCGGCGGGCGTAGCGGCCGATCCACTCGCCGGGGCGACGTTCGGCGCTCGGGCGGGCGTCCAGGCTGGCCGGCGGCGGCGTGGTCGAGGCGCCGGCGTCGATCATCAGGCTGGACCCGTCCGGCCCGATGATCAGCGTCGAGTCGCCCTTGCCGGTGGCGATGTGGTGGATGTCCAGGCCGCCGCGCCGCCAGGGACGCAGCGGCTGGCCGACGACGTCCGCGTCGGGAAGGGGGGCGGCCGCGCCCAGCGCCGCAGCGCCGAGCAGCAGCCCCCGCCGGGTCACGACCGCCGACATCAGAACTTCGCCGACAGCATGACGCCGACCGTGCGCGGCTCGCCCAGATACTCGGCCAGCACGCCTTGCGTCGACGGGGTCAGCAGGTAGTCGACGTCGCCCAGGTTCTTGGCCCAGGCGGTCAGCGCCCAGCGGCCGTCCTGGCTCTCATAGCCCAGCGACAGGTTGGTCAGGGCGTAGCTGTCGATGTGCAGGTTCGGGTCCTTGGTCGCGCCGGTATAGTAGCCGTCGGTATAGGCCCAGCTCAGCGCGCCGGTCAGGTAGCCCTTGCCGGCCAGCGGGATGCGGACGTCGGCGGCCAGCGCGCCCTTGTTGCGCGGCGACGAGCCCAGCGGATTGCCGGTGTTCACCGCCCCGCCCGGGATGACGAAGTCGTCGTAGACCGTGTCGAGCAGGCCGTAATTGGCCATCAGGTTCAGCCAGGGCAGGGGACGCCAGGTCACTTCCAGCTCCGCGCCCTTCACCGTGGCCTGGCCGGCGTTGGTGATGGTCAGCACGCGGGTCAGGTTGTTGAAGAACAGCTCCTGCTTGTCCTTGTAGTCCATGTGGAAGACCGAGGCGTTGATCCGCAGGGTGTCGGCCAGCCACTGGGACTTCACGCCCAGCTCGTAGTTGGTGACGGTCTCAGGCTCGAACGGCTGGGCCAGGGCGGTGATCACCGCCGCGTCGGTGTTGAAGCCGCCAGCGGTGTAGCCGCGCGTGACGCTACCATAGACCTTGAGGTCCTCGCGCGGGGTCCAGGAGAGAACGGCGCGCGGCGTGACCTCGCTCCAGTCGGCCTTCAGGCCGCGGGCGGTGAAGCTGCCGGTGGCCGGACGGATGAAGTCGGTGCGGACCAGGTCGGCGGTCTTCTCGTCGTGGGTGTAGCGCGCGCCGACGGTCAGGTCGAAGGCGGCCGGCAGGTGCACCGTGCCGTCGACGAAGGCGGCGTAGCTCCTGGTCTTTACGGCCTGGTCGGTCAGGACGTCGGATGAGGCGACGCCGGTGACGGCGGCCAGGCCTCGTGTGCGCAGCTGGCGCTTGGCGTCCTCGTCGGCGAAGTAGACGCCGGCCACCAGGTCGCCGCGCTCCCACTTCGGGCTGGCCCAGCGGACCTCCTGCGAGAACAGGCCGACATCGTCGACGTCGCGGTTGACGCTCTGGGTGTTGGTCCCGGTCAGGAAGGCGTAGCTGGCGCCGGTGCCCGAATAGTCCTCGCCCGACTGCGACCAGCGATAGCCGGTGACCGAGGTCACCTGGCCGACCGGCGCGTCCCAGTAGACCCGCCCCGAGGCGCCCCACTGGTTGCGGCCGAAGCCCTGGACGTAGCCGAGTTCCGAGGTGCGGCGATCGCCGTCCGAGCCGGCGGCCTTGGACGACAGGGTGCGGCCGCCGTTGTGGTCTTCGGAATAGTCTGCGCCCAGCAGCACCTCGACATCGTCATGGGCGCGCAGGCGGGCCTGGGCGCGGAGGCTGCGGCTGTCCAGATCGTCCTGCTCGCGGCCGGTCAGGCGGTCCTTGCCGTAGCCGTCGTGCTGCTTCAGCGAGCCGGCCAGGCGCAGGGCCACGTCCTGGCCCACGGGGATGTCGACGCGGCCATCGACCTGCTTGAGGCTGTAGTCGCCGCCGCCGACCCGCACCGAACCGGCGGTGTCGCCGTAGTTCGGCTTGCCGGTGTCCAGCACGATGGCGCCGCCGGTGACGTTGCGGCCGAACAGCGTGCCTTGCGGGCCTTTCAGCACCTGCACCGAGTTCAGGCCGTAGAGCTCGAAGGTCGCGGCGCTGTTGCGGGGGATGAACAGGTCGTCGATGACCACGGCCACCGGCTTGTTGGCGCCGATCTGGGTGAAGGTGTTGGTCGCGCCGCGGATGGCGATGGTCGGGCTGGACTGGCTGAACGCCGAGACCAGAAGGCCGGGCGTCAGGCGCGAGATGTCGCGCAGGCTTTCCAGGCGATAGGTCTCGACCGCGCGGCCGGAAAAGGCGGTCAGCGAGATCGGCACGCCTTGGGCGGCTTCCTCGCGCTTCTGGGCGGTGACGATGATGGTGTCCAGCGCGGTCGGCTCGGCGGCGACGTCGGCGGCGGCCGGCCGGGCGACGCGCAGGGTGATGATGCGGCCGTCGTCGGCGGCTACTTCCAGGCCCGTCCCGGCGATCAGCTTCTTCAGCGCCTCGTGCAGGTCCATCTCGCCTTCGATGGCCACGGTGCGCACGCCCTTCAGCTGGGCGGCCGGGGCGAAGATCTGCACGCCGGCCTGGCGGGCGAACTGCGGGATGGCGCTGACCGCGTCCTGTGCGGGCACCTTGAAGGTCCGCTGCTGGGCCGATGCGGACCCGCCGATGCACAGCGCCAGGGCGGCCACGCCGCCGGCCAGGATCGCTTTCGTCTTGTTCAAAGCCATGTCGCCCCTCTCGCGCGCCAGTCGCGGCGCGATTTCCGAGGCCAAGAGACGTCGCGGCGACGTCTCCGCCATGTGTCACGGAACTTTTACGCGGAAGGCCGGCTCAAGCGGACGGTTCTGCCCTCGATCTCCAGGCGCACGCCGAAGGCCTGGGAAGCCGAGCGCGCGAAGCTGACCGGGTCGTTGGCCGCGAACAGGCCGCTGACCGGTTCCTGGGCCAGGGCCGGGTCGTCGATCACCAGTCGGGTGTCGCTGTAGCGGGCGAATTCGCGCGCCGCCTGCGCCATGGTCTCGCCCTCGAAGGCGATCTTGCCCTCGCGCCAGGCCAGTTGCCGAGACAGGGCCGCTGGCGCCACGGCCTCGACCTGCGGACGCTGGGTGGAGAGGGCGATCTGCTGGTTGGCGGCGACCTGGGTGCGCTGGCCGCGATCGGTGACGCTGACCTGGCCCTCGCGCACCACCACCGACACCGGCGCGCCGGCGATCGCCTTGACGACGAAAGCGGCGGTGGTGGCCATGACGGACAGGGCGTCGGCCGAGACGACGAACGGCTGCTCGCCCTTGGCCACCTCGAACAGGGCCTCGCCGCGCAGGAGCTCGACCGTGCGTCGGCGCACGCGGACCTTGCTGTCGGTGTTGAGGGTGATGGCCGAGCCGTCGTCGAGCGGGATCAGTCGGACCTCGCCCCGCTGGGACGCATAGGCGCGCGAGGCGTAGGTCGACACGCCCAGCGCGCCGACGCCGGCGACGAGGCCCGCGGCGATCGCGCCGCCGCCCCAACCGATCAGGTTCCGGCGTGAGGGCCGGGCAGGGGGCTTGCTCTGGAAAGCGGCGGGATCGAATTCCGGACCCAGCGCACGCGCGGCGTCGCTGCCGTCGTACAGCGCCTGGGCGCGGGCCAGGGCGCCCAGCCTGCGCGGATCGCCGGAAAGCCAGGCCTCGAGCGCGGCGTCTTCCGCCGTCGACAAGGGGCCGCGATCGAGGCGTCCGGCCCAGGCGGCCGCCGCGTCGTCAACCGCCCGACTTGTCTCTCGCTCTGCCATCAAGGCCCTTCAATCCCGTGTCGTCGTTCCTAGATGCGCCGAGCGCGCGTTTTCCGCCACGTCCAAAGCGATCGATCAACAGGCGGATGCCCTTGACGATGTGCTTTTCGACCGTGTTCTCCGACACCCCCATGCGTGCGGCGATCTCCCGCTGGGACAGGCCCTCGACGCGGCGCAGGATGAAGGCTTCCTGGGTCTTGTCCGGCATCTCGGCGATCGCCTCGGCCAGCCGATGCAGCTCGTCGCGATCGATCAGCACCTGTTCGGGCGAAGCCATCTCGGCCGCCAGGTCCAGGCGCTCCAGGTCGGCGACGGCGCGGATCGAGACGATGCGGCTGCGCTGCACGTGGCGGACCAGCAGCGAATAGGCGACCTGGAACAGATAGGCCTTGGGGTTCTGGATATCTTCGACGCTCTCCTTGGAGACCAGGATCGTATAGGCCTCCTGGATGACGTCGTCGGCGTCCAGGCCGGGCGCGAGCCGGCGATTTAGCCAGGCACGCAGGATGTGCTCGTGCGGCAGGACATGCCGCGCGAACCATCGGGACCGTTCGGGTGTGATCGCAGGCATGGCTCGGGCGCGACTTTCCAGACGGCGGATAGAGAGGCGATGATCGGCGGCGCGGCAAGCGCGCGCGGATCGTCAGCCCCGCTTTGGCGCTGCTAGCCGGCTTTCATGACAGTTTCAGCGTCGCCGCGCCCGTTCGCGTAGCGAGCGGCCCTAGCGACTGGCGGCGCGGGCGGCCTGGGTCAGGGACTGGGCGGCGATCGCCGCCTGGGTGCGGTTATGGACGTTCAGCTTGCGCATCAGCGCGGTCATGTGCGCCTTGACCGTGGCCTCGGCGATGCCGAGGTCGTGGGCGATCTGCTTGTTGAGCAGGCCCAGATTGACGCCTTCCAGCACCTTCATCTGGGTCGGCGTGAGCGCGCCGAGCATCGTTTCCGTGTGCTGGCCGGCGTCGCGGACGTCCATCGTGGTCATGCGTGAACCCCTCTGTCTCTTCCCTGCGCCTCCGTCTTCGGGGGCGTGGCGACCGGATCGTGTTGGCTGCCGCTCTGAGTCGGCTGGTCCGGTTCGCTGATTTCAGATGTTTGCGTTATCTGTTAGACAAGTTCAAGGGGTTTTGGCGATGTGAGCGTGAACATTGCGCCCGTATCGCCATATCCTCGAAATCTGTCATACAGGTTTTGGCGCTATAGGGCGCAGGGGTTGGCCTCGCGACGCGAATGGCCCGATGGTGGCGTCAGCGAAGGGGAGAACGATGAGCGAGGGGCGCCTTGCCGACCGGGCCTATACGGGCATCGTCGAGATGATCAACAGCGACGGCCTGGAGATCGGCGACCGGCTGCCGTCGGAGGCGCGCCTGGCCGAGATGTTCGGCATGTCCCGCACCGTCGTGCGCGAGGCCCTGGTGCGCCTGGCCGCCGACAGCATCACCGAGGCGCGGCGCGGGGCGGGCTCGTTCATCAAGAATCGGCCGTCCGACAAGCTGGGCGCCTACATGCCGCTGTCCGAGCTGCCGTCGACCATGGGCAGCTACGAGGTGCGGTTCGTGCTGGAGTCCGAGGCCGCGCGGCTGGCGGCGGTGCGGCGCTCGGCCGAGGAGATGGTCGCCATCGAGGCGGCGCTGTCGGCGCTGCGCACGGCCCTGATGTCCAGCGCCCCGGCCCACGTCGAGGACATGGAGCTGCATCGCCAGATCGTGCTGGCCACCGCCAATCCCGCTTTCCTGGTCGCCTTCGAGGCGCTGGAGGCCGATGTCGATCGCATCATGCGGGCGGGCGTCGACATCTCGCGCTCGCGGCCGCCGGAGGCGATCGCCGACATGATGAGCGAGCACGAGATGATCGTGGACGCGATCCGGGCCCAGGACGGCGACGGCGCGGCCCTGGCCATGCGCTGGCATCTGTCGCGCGGACGTAAGCGGCTAATGCCCTAGCCAGGCCTGGGCCAGCTCGCGCAGGTGCTCGGGCGGCGCGGCGGCGTCGAGGGTCATGACGGCTTCGTCGGCGTCCGGCCGCTCCAGGGTGGCCAGCTGGCTGGCGAGCAGGCTGGCTGGCATGTAGTGGCCCGAGCGCTGGCTCAGACGGCGTTGCAGCTCGTCGGGACCGGCGTCCAGCAGGACGAAACTGACCGGGCGGCCGATGGCCGCACGCAGGCGTTCGCGATAGCCGCGCCGGAGGGCCGAGCAGGCCGCCACGACCCGTCCTTGTGCGCTGAGAGCCTCGCCGATGGCCGCGCCCAGACGGTCCAGCCAGGGCCAGCGGTCGTCGTCGACCAGCGGCTGACCCGCCCGCATCTTGGCCACAGCCTGGACGTCGTGGAAGTCGTCGCCCTCCAGGAAGGGGCAGTCCAGCGCGCCGGCCAGCAGCGCGCCAAGCGTCGACTTCCCGCAGCCGCTCACGCCCATGACGATCACGGCGAGGCCTTCGGGTTGGGCGAGGCGCGATGACGGCAAGCGGGATCCTCGGCTCGGGAGCGGGTTGGAGCCGAGCTTCTACCGGCGCGTCGTCGAGCCGCAATTACGACCATGGTCGCGGTGGTCGCGGACGCGCGCGGCCTTATCACTGTTCCCAAAGTAGATTTGGGGAGTGGCATGAGAGCGATCCTGTTGTCGGCGGTCTTGATGGCCTCGTGCTCCGGAGCGGCGATGGCCGCCGCGTCGGAATCCTTCCTGCCCACGGCGCCGGACGAGCCGCGCGCGATCACGGTCAAGGGCGTGGGCGACGGCAAGGCCGACGACACCGACGCCGTGCAGAAGGCGATCGACGCGGCCCGCGACGGCACGGGTCATGGCCTGGTCTTCCTGCCCTCGGGCCGCTATCGCCTGACCCGCAGCATCCTGGTGCCGCCGGGCGTGCGGGTGTTCGGCGTCGGCAAGACCCGTCCGACCTTCGTGCTGGGCGCCAATACGCCGGGCTTCCAGGAAGGCGTGGGCACGATGGTCGTGTTCACGGGCGGCGACCAGTACCAGGTCGGCGACATCCCCGTGCCGGTGCCGACCGTGCGGCCCGCCACCACCAAGGTCCGCGACGCTAATTCCGGCACCTTCTATTCGTCGATGGCCAATGTCGACATCGAGATCGGCGACGGCAATCCTGCCGCGGCGGGCGTGCGCTTCCGCATGGCCCAGCACGCCTTCCTCAGCCACATGGACTTCCGCCTGGGCTCGGCCTTCGCCGGCGTCTACCAGGCCGGCAACATCATGGAGGACGTCCACTTCCACGGTGGCCGCTATGGCATCGTCACCGAGAAGACCTCGCCCGCCTGGCAGTTCACCCTGCTGGACTCGACCTTCGACGGCCAGCACGACGCGGCGATCCGCGAGCACGAGGTCGACCTGACCCTGGTCAATGTGGCGATCAAGAACACCCCGGTCGGGATCGAGATCGACAAGGGCTACAGCGATAGCCTGTGGGGCAAGAACGTCCGCTTCGAGAACGTCTCCAAGGCTGGCGTGGTGATCTCGGCCGAGGACAATGTCTTCACCCAGGTCGGCTTCGACAACGCCGTGGCGTCCAATACCCCGGTGTTCGCGCGCTTCCGCGACAGCGGCAAGACCGTGGACGGGAAGGGCAAGGCCTATCGGGTCGCGAACTTCACCTACGGCCTGACCCTGCCGGGCCTGGGCCATGTGGGCGAGTACAAGACGATCTCGGACATCGCGCCGCTGAAGGCGCTGCCGAAGGCTGGCGCGTCGGCGCTGCGGGCCACGCCGCCGATCGGCGAGTGGACCAACGTCAAGACGCTAGGCGTCAAGGGCGACGGCACGACCGACGACACCGCCGCCCTGCAGAAGGCCATCGACAGCCACCGCGTGCTTTACCTGCCAGTCGGCTTCTACATGGTCAGTGATACGCTGAAGCTCAAAGCCGACACCGTGCTGATCGGCCTGCATCCGGCCCTGACCCAGCTGGTCATCCCGGACGGCAATTTGCGCCATGCCGGCGTCGGGGCGGTGAAGCCGATCCTGGAGACGCCGAAAGGCGGCGACAACATCCTGTCCGGCATCGGGCTGTTCACCGGCCGCATCAACCCGCGCGCCTCGGCGCTGCTGTGGCGGTCGGGCGAGAAGTCGCTGGTCACGGACGTCAAGATCATGGGCGGCGGCGGCACGCCCACCGCCGACGGCAAGCCCCTGGACGCAGCCCGGGCCCGTAGCGGCGATCCCGTCGCCGATGGCCGCTGGGACGGCCAGTATCCCAGCATCTGGGTGACCGATGGCGGCGGCGGAACCTTCGCCAATGTCTGGAGCCCCAACACCTTCGCCTCGGCCGGCTTCTACATCAGCGACACCAAGACGCCGGGCTTCATCTACGAGGTCTCGGTCGAGCACCACGTGCGCAACGAGTTCGTGCTCGACAACGTGGAGAACTGGGAATTCCTCGCGCCTCAGACCGAGCAGGAGGTCGGCGACGGCCCCGACGCGGTGTCGCTGGAGATCCGCAACTCCAAGAACATCCTGTTCGCCAACTATCACGGCTATCGGGTGACGCGCTCGTATCACCCGGCCGAGACGGCGGTGAAACTGTTCAACTCGACCGACATCCGCTTCCGCAACGTCCACATCAACGCCGAGAGCGGCGTGGCCCTGTGCGACACGATCGGCTGCGGCACCTATCTGCGGGCCAGCAAGTACCCGTTCGAGAACGCCATCCAGGACAAGACCCGCAAGCTGGAGGTGCGCGAGCGCGAGTTCGCGGTGCTGGACGTGAAGAGCGACCAGCCGGCTCCGCCGCCGGCCAGCCCGAACGTGAAGAAGCTGGAGACCGGCTTCTGGTCGATCTCGGGCGCGACGGTGGGCGCGGACGGCGCGCTCTACTTCACCGAGAAGCGGTTCCAGCGCATCTATCGCTGGACGGCGGCCAAGGGCCTGGAGATCGTCCGCGACAGCTCGCTGGACCCGACCAACCTGGCGGTCGATCGCTCGGGCAACCTGCTGGTGGTCTCGTCCTACGGTCCGCAGGCATCCGTCTATTCGATCGATCCTAATGGTCCCAAGGACCAGATGACCCTGATCGCGCCGACGACCGTGGCGCAGCGCGCCGGGACCAAGACGCTGTTGCCGGTCAACTGGTGGAACAACGGCGAGTTCAAGGACCAGTACGATCCGGCCAAGGACGAGTTCACGACGCTGGCGGAGATGTTCGCCCGCGATGTCGGCACGCCGAAGACCCAGGAATATGTCTCGCCCGACGGCAGCGTGGCGCTGCCCGCCTTCCGGGTCTGGCAGCAGGGGCCGCCGGACCATGTCGGCTGGCGCTGGGCCGACAGTCTGCAGACCAACGGCCTGATCGCCGGCGCGGTCGGCGAGCGGGTGGTCTTCACCAACGGCTCCGAGAACAAGACCTATAGCGGCCAGGTGGGGCCCGGCGGGACGCTGACGGACCTCAAGGTCGTGGCCGATCGCGGCGGCGAGAGCGTGGCGGTCGATGGCCAGGGCCGGGTGTTCGTCGCCAACGGCCAGATCTTCCAGTACGGCGCCGACGGCAAGCCAGTGGGCCGCATCGACGTGCCCGAACGACCGCTGCAGCTGATCTTTGGCGGGGAGGGCGGCAAGACGCTGTTCGTCCTGACCCATCATTCGCTCTACGCTGTGAATCCGTAGGGTGGGGAAGTTTGTCATGAAGCATTGGCTGGCAATGGGCGCAGCTTCGATCGCGCTGGGCTTGGCGGCCGGTCCCGCCTGGGCCGGGCCCTCGGTCCTGGCCACGGTCCCCGACGACCCCGGCGCCATCCTGGTCAAGGCCAAGGGCGACGGGAAGACCGACGACGGCGCGGCCATCCAGGCGGCGATCGACGCGGCGGCGGCCAAGCCGGGCGGCGGTCTCGTCTTCCTGCCGTCGGGCCGCTACCGGATCACCAAGACCCTGTTCCTGTGGCCGGGCGTGCGGGTGTTCGGCGTCGGGGCCACGCGGCCGCTGATCGAGCTGCCCGACGCCACGCCGGGCTTCCAGAAGGGCGTGGCCAACATGGTGATCTTCGCCGGGGCCAAGCGCGATCCGGCGGGGCGTCCGGTGGCCTTCCCGCCGCCGGGCAGCGTGCCGTTCGACAAGAGCGTGCCCGACGCCAATCCCGGCACCTTCTACAGCGCGATGAGCAACATCGACTTCAAGATCGGCAAGGGCAATCCGGCCGCCACGGCGATCCGCTTCCACGCCGCCCAGCACGCCGTGCTGACCCACATGGACTTCGACATCGGCTCGGGCCTGGCGGGCCTGTACCACGTCGCCAACGAGGCCGAGGACCTGCACTTCAAGGGCGGCCGCTATGGCATCCTGGCCGAGAAGCCGTCGCCGGCCTGGGGCTTCGTGCTGCTGGACTCGACCTTCGAAGGCCAGCGCGACGCGGCGATCCGCGAGCACGAGGCCGGCCTGACCCTGGTCAATGTGGCGATGAAGGACACCCCCGTCGGCATCGAGATCGACAAGGGCTATGGCGACTGGCTGTGGGGCAAGGACGTCCGCTTCGAGAACGTCTCCAAGGCCGGCGTCGTCATCTCCAACGAGGCCAATGTCTACACCCAGGTCGGCTTCGAGAACGCCGTGGCGTCCAACACGCCGGTGTTCGCCCGCTTCCGCGACAGCGGCAAGACCACGGCGGGTAAGGGCAAGGCCTATCGGGTCACCGCCTTCAACCACGGCCTGACTGTCCCGGCGCAAGGCCAGATGGGCGAGTACGAGACGACCTTCCAGGCCGAGCCTCTGAGCGCTCTGCCCAAGCCCAATGCGCCGGCCACCCGGGCCCTACCGGCGATGGCGGACTGGGTCAATGTCCGCACGCTGGGGGCCAAGGGCGACAACGCGACCGACGACACCGCCGCCATCCAGAAGGCGATCGACGCCCACCGCGTGGTCTATTTCCCGACCGGCTTCTACCGTGTCACGGACACCCTGAAGCTGAAGCCCGACACGGTGCTGATCGGCCTGCACCCCAGCCTAACCCAGATCGTGTTGCCCCACGCCACGCCCGCCTACCAGGGCGTCGGCGCGCCCAAGGCGCTGGTCGAGTCGGCCAAGGGCGGCGACAACATCGTCTTCGGCCTGGGCCTCTATACCGACGGCGCCAATCCGCGCGCCACGGCGCTGCTGTGGACGGCCGGCGCGACCTCAATGGTCAATGACGTCAAGTTCCAGGGCGGCCACGGCACCAACCTGTTCGATGGCACGCGGGTCATCCCGTACAACGCCAACGGCACGGCCGACGCCGATCCGGCCAAGCGCTGGGCGGGGCAGTATCCCAGCCTGTGGGTGACCAATGGCGGCGGCGGGACGTTCTCGAACGTCTGGAGCCCCAACACCTACGCCTATACCGGCATCTACGTGTCCGACACCGAGACGCCCGGTCACGTCTACCAGGCCTCGGTCGAGCACCACGTACGCACCGAGATCACCCTGAACCGCGTCGCCAACTGGGAGTTCCTGGCTCCGCAGACCGAGGAAGAGGCCGGGGAGGGCGAGGACACCGTCTCGCTGGAGATCCGCGACTCCAGGAACATCCTGCTGGCCAACTATCACGGCTATCGCGTCACCCGGACGCGCAAGCCGGCGGCGGCCGCGGTGCGGGTCTACAACTCGCAGGACATCCGCTTCCGCAACGTGGCGGTCAACGGCGAGAGCGGCCTGGGCACCTGCGACGAGAACGGCTGCGCGACCTTCACGCGCCTGACCAAGTATCCGTACGAGAACGCTATCCAGGATGTCACCAGCGGCCTGGAGGTGCGCGAGCGCCAGTTCGCGGTGCTGGACCTGAAGGCCAATCCGCCGCCGGTCGCGCCCGCCACCTTCGGCCAGGCCAAGGTCGAGAAGCTGGCCGATGGGTTCTTCTCGCTGGGCGGCGGCGCCGTCGATGCGACGGGGACCCTGTACTTCGCCGACCGCAAGCACCAGCGCATCTACAGCTGGTCGGACGGGCGCAAGCTGTCGGTCGTGCGCGACAACACCCTGGACCCGATCAACCTGGCGGTCGACGCCTCGGGCAACCTGCTGGTGCTGTCGTCGGACGGCCGCAACGGCTCGGTCTACAGCTTCAAGCCCGGCAGCCCGGACGACCAGGTGACGCTGATCGCCGCCACACCCGCCGCCGACCACGCCGGCGCGGCCACGGTGCTGCCGGTCAACTGGTGGAACAACGGCGAGTTCAAGGATCAGATCGATCCGGAGACCTACCAGTACCCGACCCTGGCCGAGCTGTTCGTCCGCGACATGGCGCTGGCCAAACCGAAGGAATACGTCTCTCCGGACGGCAGCCTGGTCCTGCCGGCCTATCGCGTGTTCCAGCAGGGGCCGCCGGACTATCGCGGCCTGCGCTTCTCCGACTCGCTGGACACCTACGGCTTCACCGCCGTGAAGCCCGGCCAGCGGGTGTTCCTGACCAACAGCTCCGAGAACCGGACCTATAGCGGCGTCGTGGGGAAGGGCGGGGCGGTCACCGACCTGAAGCCCTTCGCCGACCGGGGCGGCGAGAGCGTCGCGATGGACGGGCAGGGGCGGGTCTATGTCGCCAACGGCCAGGTCTTCGTCTACGCGCCGGATGGCAAGGAGCTGGGCCGCATCGACACGCCCGAGCGGCCGTTGCAGCTGCTGTTCGGCGGGGCCGATGGGCAGACCCTGTACGTCCTGAGCCATCACGCGCTCTACGCGGTCCGTCCGCGCTAGACTGCTGAATAAGAACGATTTTCAGGCCCGGGCGCATCGCGTCCGGGCCTTTGTCGTTCGCGCCTGTCCCCAGTCTGCGGAGGCATACGACCATGGTCGTATAGTTAGCGCTCCCATCGTCTGACACAGTCCTCCTCAGATCATCGAACGATGGTCTCAATGAAAAATTGGGAGGGTGTAGGATGAGCGTTGTCGGTAACGCGCGGGGGCGGTCCCCCATGATGAGCGCATTGCTTGCGACCAGCGCGGTCGCGATCGTCATGACGGCCGGAGCGGCCCAGGCGCAGACGGCCCCGGCCGCTGAGCCGTCCAGCGAAACAGCGCTGTCGGAAATTGTCGTCACGGGCACGCGGATCCGGTCGACCGGCTTCACCGCCCCGACCCCGACCCAGGTGCTGGGCCAGGCGGAACTGGAGCGCGCCGCCCAGCCGAACATCTTCACCGCCATCACCCAGCTGCCGTCGCTGCAGGGTTCCAGCGGCGCCACCACCGGCACGTTCAGCACCTCGAGCGGCCAGCAGGGCCTGAGCTCGTTCTCGCTGCGAGGCCTGGGCACCATCCGCACCCTGACGCTGCTGGACGGCCAGCGCGTCGTGCCGGCCAACGTTACCGGCGTTCCCGACATCAGCCTGTTCCCGCAATTGCTGGTCGAGCGGGTCGATGTGGTCACCGGCGGCGCCTCGGCCTCCTACGGCTCGGACGCGGTCGGCGGCGTGGTCAACTTCGTCACCAACAAGAAGTTCGTGGGCTTCAAGGCCAACGTCCTGACCGGCGTCACGACCTATGGCGACAACCACCAGTGGCTGGCCCAGGTCGCGGCCGGCAAGAACTTCATGAACGACCGCCTGCACGTGCAGGTCAGCGGCGAATACGACTGGGAAGAGGGCGTCCCGGCGGGCGGCTTCGGCGAGGACGCGCCGGGCAGCCGCGACTGGTACACGACCGCCACCCTGGTCAACCGCGGCGTCACCAATGACGGCTCGCCCCAGTACCTCTATCGCGAGCATGCCCAGGCTTATCAGTACACCAAGTACGGCCTGATCAGTAACGGCCCGCTGCAAGGCACGGCCTTCGACATCAACGGCAATCCGTTCCCGTTCCAGTACGGTGGCGGCGGCGTGCCGTCCAAGACCGCCGCCGGCACGGTCAGCGGCTGCTACACGAACGGCGGCTTCTGCGTCGGCGGCGACCTGTCGGGCAATGTCGGCATCGGCACCTCGCTGCAGTCGCGGATCAAGCGGATGGGCAGCTACGGCCGCATCGGCTACGATCTGGACGACAAGAACGAGATCTACGCGACCCTGAACGTCGCCCGCGTGGAGAGCAGCAACCAGCCCAATCCGGGCGGGGCCACCACCGGCCTGACGATGTCGTGCTCGAACCCCTACCTGCCGGCGTCGATCGTGGCGGCCTGCGCCACCAACAACATCACGACCTTCAACTTCGGCACCAGCAACGCCCTGCTGCCGCGCAACATCTCGGTCCATCCGACCCGGACCCAGGTCCGGGCGGTGATCGGCGCCGACGGCCGGTTCGACGCCCTGGGCAAGGAATGGCGCTACGACGCCTATTTCACCCACGGCCAGAACACGACGAACATTCACGTCAACGACATCCTGCTGATGCCGCGTTATCGCGCCGCCATCCAGGCCACGACGGTCGGCGGCCAGATCGTCTGCGCCGACCCGATCGCCCGCGCCAACGGCTGCGTGCCGTTCAACATCTTCGGCGGCAAGCCGCCCAGCGAAGCGGCCCTGGCCTACATCACGCCCAAGAACGGCCCGTACCAGCACTCGGTGCAGAAGCAGGACGTCGCCAGCATCAACTTCAGCGGCGAGCCCTTCTCGTCGTGGGCCGGCCCGGTGTCGCTGGCGATCGGCGGCGAGTGGCGCAAGGAACAGTACCACGTCCAAGGCGACCCCTACGGCGACGGCAACACGGACTCGCCCAACACCGCCGACTACCCGGCTGATCCGGTCCTCGTCGCGTCGGGCGCCAACTGGTTCGCGGGCAACTACCACTCCGGCGCCGGCAAGTACTCGGTGAAGGAAGCCTATGCCGAAGTGAACATCCCGCTGGTCAATTCGGAAGCCGCGGGTCGCGCCAACCTGAACATGGCCGGCCGCTGGACCGACTACAGCACCTCGGGCACCGTCTACACCTGGAAGGTCGGGGCGACCTGGGACACGCCGATCGACGGCGTCCGCCTGCGGGCCGTCACCTCGCGTGACGTCCGCGCGCCGAACCTGTCGGAACTGTTCGCCGCGCCGGTGACGACCACGCTGCCGAACTTCACCATCCCCTCGAACGGCACGCCGCCAGCCGGCCAGCCCTCCGGTGGCGCGGTGACGGCGTTCCAGAACGTGGTGGGTAACCCGAACCTGAAGCCGGAAATCGCCAAGAACGTGACCATCGGCGCGGTGCTGTCGAACCCGCAATGGCTGCCGGGCTTCAGCGTCTCGGTCGACTGGTACAACATCGTCCTCAACGGCGGCATCTCCAGCCTGGGCGCTCAGCAGATCGTCAACTTCTGCTATGCGGGCATGACCCAGTTCTGCGGCGCCTTCAATCTCAACACGCCGAACGCCTTCATCAACTCCCAGACGTTCAACCTGGCCTCGATCAAGACCAGCGGCTTCGACATCGAGAGCAGCTATAGGTTCGAACTGCCCAGCGTGCCCGGCCGCTTCACGATCCGGGGCCTGGCGACGAACACGCACAAGTTCGTCACCAATCCCGGCATCCCCGGCGCGGTGGCCGTCGACTCGGCCGGCCAGAACTCCGGCGCCACGCCGGACTGGAAGTTCCTGGCCATCCAGTCCTGGGACAACGACAAGTTCGCCTTCAGCGTCCAGGAGCGCTGGTTCAGCGATGGCCGGTTCGGCGGCACGACCACCGACTACATCGAGTGCAAGGTCGGCAGCTGCCCGGTCTCGACCGGCAGCAACCCGACCATCGACTACAACCACATGAGCGGCGCGACCTATGTCGACATCAGCGCCTCGTACAAGTTCGGCAAGGGCCTGCAGATCTACGGCAAGGTCGACAACCTGCTGAACCGCGATCCGACGCCGTCGCCGCAGACCAACACGGGCCTGGACGCCAACCCGGCGCTCTACGACCTGCTGGGCCGCTTCTACCACGTGGGGCTGCGCTACAGCTTCTAGTCCTGCTTCCTCCGCCTTTCCTTCCCCTGGGGCGGCCTCGCCCGGGTCCGGTCGGCCAAGCGCCGACCGTGGCTCGGGCGTCTTTCTTTGCGCCCCGGCTTGTGGCCTGTGGGCGCGGGAGGATCGCGTTCGAATGACCATCCTGGTGATCCGTTGAACCGGCCGGACCGCGTCCGCGACGCCACCATGGCCGACGTCGCCCAGCGGGCGGGCGTTTCGCGCATGACCGTGTCGCGCGTCATCAACGACGGCGCCGCCAGGGTCCGCGACGACACGCGCCAGGCGGTGCTGGACGCCATCCGCGACCTGAATTTCCAGCCGAACCTGGCCGCCCGCAGCCTGGTCACGGCCGGCGAGCTGCGGATCGGCGTCGTCTATTCCAATCCCAGCGCCGCCTTCATGAGCGACTTCCTGGTCGGCGTGTTCGAGGAGGCCACCAGCGCCGGGGCGCGGCTGATCCTGGTGAAGGGCGAGAATGGCCTGGCGCCGTCGCTTCACGACCTACAGCCGCTGCTGAACGGCGGCGTGCATGGGGTGGTGCTGGCGCCACCCCTGGGCGAGTCCGCCGCCGTGCTGGACGCCCTGCGCGCGGCACGGCTGCCCGTCGCCGTGGTCGCCGCCGCGCGTCCGTGCCGTGACGCCATCAATGTCCGGATCGACGACCGCCAAGCCAGCCAGGCCATGACCCGGCATCTGCTGGACTTAGGGCACCGCCGGATCGGATTCATCACCGGCAACCCCAACCAGACCGCCAGCGTCGAGCGCCTGGAAGGCGCGCGCGCGGCGATCGCGACGGAGGCGGGGGCCGAACTGGTCCTGGCCCAGGGCGCGTTCACCTACGACTCGGGCCTGCGCGCCGCCGAGGCGCTGCTGGACCGCGATCAGCGGCCGACCGCGATCTTCGCCAGCAACGACGACATGGCCGCCGCGGCCGTCTCGGTCGCCCATCGCCGCCATCTGGACGTGCCGGCCGACCTGACCGTGGTCGGGTTCGATGACACCACTGTCGCCACCACCCTGTGGCCGCCGCTGACGACCATCCGCCAGCCCGTCCGCCAGATGGCGGCCGTGGCCCTGGACCGGTTGCTGCGCGCGCTACGCTTGGCCGAACCTTCGGCCGCCGACCACGTGCTGGGCCATGCCCTGGTCCAGCGACACTCCACCGCTCCACCTCGCCATGAGAGGCCGCCGAATGTCTGACCCGTCCCCGGCTCTGGAAGTCGCTACCGTCCGGCGGGTCACCGCGCGGCTGATGCCGCTGTTCTGCCTGATGTACCTGATCGCCTATATCGATCGGCAGAACGTCTCGTACGCCAAGCTGGACATGGTCCAGGCGCTGGGCCTTAGCGAAGCCGCCTATGGCCTTGGCGCGTCACTGTTTTTCATCGGCTACTTCCTGTTCGAAGCGCCGTCGAACCTGATCCTGGCCAAGGTCGGCGCGCGGGTGTGGTTCGCGCGGATCATGTTCACTTGGGGCCTGGTCACGCTCGCGCTCGGCTTCACCCAGAATGCGACGATGTTCTACGTCCTGCGCTTCCTGCTGGGCGTGACCGAGGCGGGCTTTTTCCCCGGCGTGCTCTACGTCCTGACGCTGTGGTACCCGCAGTCGCACCGGGCGCGGATGGTCGGGCTGTTCATGATCGCCAGCGCCATCGCCAACGCCGTCGGCGCGGTTCTAGGCGGCCTGCTGCTGGACCTGGACGGTCTCGCGGGCCTGGCCGGCTGGCAGTGGGTGTTCCTGGCCACCGGCGCGCCGGCGGTGCTGCTGACTCCCTATGTGCTGTGGAAGCTGCCGAACGGCCCAGGCGACGCCAAGTGGCTGCCCGACGAGCAGAAGACCTGGCTGGCTGGCGTGCTGGACGCCGAGCGGGGCGGGGTCCCCGACGATCATCGCGGCGCGTGGAAGGCGATCTTCGATCCGCGCGTGCTGCTGCTGGCGGGGCTCTATATCGGCATGCCGCTCGGCGCGTACGGCCTGAGCTACTGGCTGCCGACCATCGTCAAGTCGTTCGGCGTGTCCAACACCACCAACGGCCTGATCAATGTCATCCCCTGGCTGCTGGTCGCCGTCGCCCTGTGGTGGGTGCCGCGCCACGCCGCCAAGCACGGGGCCAGCGCCTGGCACATCGCCGGGCCGGTCCTGATCGGCGCAGCCTGTCTGGTGCTCAGCGTGGTCCTGCCTGGCCCGATCCTGAAGTTCGCCATGCTGTGCATCGCCGCGCCGGCCATCTTCGCCGCCCAGCCGGTGTTCTGGAGCCTGCCGCCCAGCTTCCTCAGCGGGCCGAGGGCGGCGGCCGGCATCGCGGCCATCAACGCCATCGGCAATCTGGGTGGCTTCATCGCCCAGAACCTGGTGCCGATGGTGCGCGACGCCACGGGCAGCAATCTGGCGCCGATGCTGGCCCTGGCCGCGGTGCTGTTGGTGACCGCCGGACTGATCTTCTACGCCATGGGCCGTCTGGATGCGGCGCGGGCGAAGGCCGGATGACCTTCGCCCGTCACCCCTGACGGATCAGACCGTCTCGCGCACGGGCAGACGCCAGCCCGGACGGATGAAGTGGCAGGTGTAACCGTTTGGAATCCGTTCCAGATAGTCCTGGTGCTCAGGCTCGGCTTCCCAGAAGTCGCCGGCCGGCTCGACCTCGGTCACCACCTTGCCCGGCCACAGGCCCGAGGCGTCGACATCGGCGATGGTGTCCAGCGCCACGCGGTGCTGTTCCTCCGAGGCGTAGAAGATCGCCGAGCGATAGCTGCGGCCGATGTCGTTGCCCTGCCGATTGCGGGTGCTCGGATCGTGGATCTGGAAGAAGTACTCCAGGATCTGGCGATAGCTGATCACCGCCGGATCGAACTCGATCTCGATGGCCTCGGCGTGGTCGCCGTGGTTGCGATAGGTGGCGTTGGGAACGTCGCCGCCCGAATAGCCGACGCGCGTCTTCACGATCCCGGGATAGCGGCGCAGCAGGTCCTGCACGCCCCAGAAGCAGCCTCCGGCGAGGATGGCGGTTTCGGTGCTCATCGGCTCAAACCCTTTCATAGCGTGGCTCCTACGAGCCCATTCGTTGCATGAAGTGGGGATGGGGACGCGCGAATTCCAGAACGCCGTCGGACGAAGAATACTGACTGCCGAGTAAGTCAATATTGACACGTGCGTCAGTGTGATGAGAGGGTGACCACTGTTCGCGGAACAGCGCCAAAAAGGCGCGGCCGGCGACAGGGAGGGAACCATGAAACGCATCGCCTACACCGTATCGGCGCTCGCGCTGACGATCGCCGCGCCCGCCATGGCGCAGACCGAGTCGGCCAAGCCCAAGACCCAGGCCGCCGAGGAGCTGACAGAGGTCGTCGTCACCGCGACCCGCCGCAGCGAGCGCCTGCAGGACGTACCGCTCAGCGTCACGGCCTTCTCGCAGGCCGAGCTGACCAAGAAAGGCATCGTCAGCTACGACGGCATCGCCCGCGAGACGCCCGGTGTCGTGCTGAACCAGGCCAGCGGCAACAATGTCCGCTTCACCGTCCGGGGCATCTCGACCAACGGCTGGGGCGCGGGCCTGCAGACCACCACTACGGTCTATATCGACGAACTGCCGCTCACCACGATCGGCAACACGGTGACGCTGGACCCCAACCTCTATGACGTCCAGCGCGTCGAGTTCCTGCGCGGACCGCAGGGCACGCTGTTCGGTTCCGGCTCGCTGTCGGGCGCCCTTCGGGTGCTGACCAAGAGCCCGGACCTGACCGGCTATGACAGCTCGGCCCTGGTCGACCTGGGCTACACCCCGGACGGCGAGGGCGTGCGCCGCCGCTTCAACGGCATGGTCAACCTGCCGCTGGTCAAGGACGAGCTGGCCCTGCGCGTGGTCGGCTTCTATCGGAACGAAGACGGCTACATCGACAACGTCGGCACCGGGATCAAGAACGCCAACAAGCTGAAGGACTGGGGCGGTCGCGCCATCCTGCTGTGGCAGCCGAACGACAAGCTCAGCGTCCGCCTGCTGGGCTCGTACGAGGACAGCGATCCCAAGGACTCGTCGCTGAGCTCGCCGTCGCTGGGCGAACGCAAGCGCTACAGCACGGTCCCGGACCAGTACACGACCAAGACCTCGATCTTCAATGGCACGCTGGAGTACCAGTTCGACGGCGCGAAGCTGACCAGCTCGTCGACCTATTCAAACGCCGACGGCCTGTTCAATGTCGACCTGGGCGGCACCTTCAACCTGGCGGTGCCGTTCTACCTGTTCGACAGCGCGGTGACGAAGACCTTCGTCCAGGAGACGCGCATCGCCTCCGATCCGGGCGGCAAGTTCGACTGGGTGGCGGGCGGCTTCTACCTGCACCGCGAACTCGATCTGAACGGCGAGGACCGCACGACGAGCGCCTTCCTGTCGGCGCGCGGCATCACCGGCCTGCCGGGCACGGTGTTCGCCAAGTTCGGCAGCGACACCAAGACCTACGAGCTGGCCGGCTTCGGCGAGCTGACCTATCACCTGAACGACAAGCTGACGGCCACCGGCGGCATCCGCTACGGCAAGTACGGCGGCACGGTCGACACCTATGCCGGCTTCAATTCGGCCTATTTCACCTATGCGCTGCTGGGGATCGGCGGGCCGCTGGCCCTCGTGCCGAATGGGACGTCGACCACCAAGTACCCCTCGGCCGAGAAGGCGTCGTGGAAGGTCAGCCTGACCTACAAGCCCTCGCGTGACCTGACGACCTACGCCACGGTCTCCACCGGCTATCGCACGCCGGTCTACAACGGCCGCGCCGGCAGCGTCAGCACGGTCAATCCCAGCGACCTGATCATCCCGGCGGGCGCGGGCTCGGACAATCTGACCAACTACGAGGTCGGTCTGAAGGGCCGCTTCCTGGACGGCCGGATGACCGCGGCCCTGGCGGCCTATTACATCGACTGGAAGAACATCCAGGTTCAGGCCAACCGCCAGTCGGACTCGATCCAGTTCGCCACCAATGTCGGCCGCGCGGCGTCCAAGGGCGTCGAGGCCGAGATCAGCTTCACGCCGGTCAAGGGCGTGCTGCTGGGCGTCAACGGCTCGCTGAACCGGGCCAAGGTCACCGAGCTCTCGACCCAGGAAGCGACGATCTCCGGCGCCGTGGACAATGCCCGCCTGGCCTCGCCGCACGTGCAGGGCTCGTTCTTCGGAACGTTCAGCTACGCGCTGAAGGGCCAGACCCAGGGCTTCACCAGCTTCCAGATCCAGCACGTCGGGTCGTTCCCGAACGGCTTCCCGAACACGCCGGGCAAGGCCGGGGTGGTGAGCCCGCTCTACGGCAATACCGACAGCTACACCTATGTGAACCTGCAGACCGGCGCGCGCTTTGGCCGGACCACCGTGACGCTGTACGGCGAGAACCTCGGCAACAGCGGGGCCACGACCTACATCCACCCGGAAGCCTTCGTGTACAGCCGCTTCGCCATCCTGCGGCCGCGCACGTTCGGCGTCCGCCTGGGCTACAATCTGTGAGCCGTCTCTGGGCCGGCCTGAGCCTGGCCGTCGCCGCCCTCGTGGCGGCGCCGGTCCAGGCGCAGCCGCAGGTCTCGATCCGCCAGGGCGCCCTGCAAGGCGTCCAGGCGGACGGCGTCGCGGCCTATAAGGGCGTCCCGTACGCCCAGCCGCCCGTCGGCCCGCTGCGCTGGCGCGCGCCGGTTCCGGCGGAGGGCTGGAAGGGCGTGCGCGACGCCAAGGCGTTCGGCCACGCCTGCCTCCAGCCGCCGCAGGACCCGAAAGGCCTCTACGCCGGCGGCATGACGTCCGTGAGCGAAGACTGCCTCACGCTGAACGTCTGGGCGCCGACCGGCGGCAAGAAGCTGCCGGTCATGGTCTGGATCCATGGCGGCGCGCTGATGGGCGGCGCCAGCTCCGAGCCGCTCTATGACGGGACCAAGCTGGCCAAGCAGGGGATCGTACTGGTCTCGATCAACTATCGCCTGGGCCTCTTGGGCTACTTCGCCCACCCGGCGCTGAGCGCGGAGTCGCCGGGGCGTATCTCCGGCAACTACGGCCTGCTCGACCAGATCGCGGCGCTGAAGTGGGTGCGCGACAATATTGAGGCGTTCGGCGGCGATCCGGACCGGGTGACCATCGCCGGCGAGTCCGCGGGGGGCTTGAGCGCCATCGCCCTGCTGGCCAGTCCTCAAGCCAAGGGCCTGTTCAACAAGGCCATCGTCGAGAGCGGCTACATGCCGGCCTATCGCGCCCTGCGCGACGAGACCCTGGGCCTGCCTTCGGCCGAGGCCGCCGGCGTGGCCCTGGGCGACAAGGCCGGGGCCAAGACCGCCGACCAGCTGCGCTCGGCCAACATCGTCAAGCTGTTCATGGCCGGCGTGGCCACCGGCTGGCAGCCCGAGCCGGTGATCGACGGCGTGGTGCTCGAGCGCCAGCTAGCCGACACCTTTGCGCGCGGCGAACAGGCCAAGGCCCAGGTCCTGGCCGGCTTCAACGAGGGCGAGATCCGCTCGCTGATGTTCCTGATGCCGAAGGCTCCGGCGACCTCCGAGGCCTATCTCGCCGATGTGAAGAAGCGCTTCGGCGCCAAGGCCGACGCCTATCTCGCTGTCTATCCGGGCGCGGACCCGAAGGCCGACGTCATGGCCTCGATCCGCGACGGGCTCTACGGCTTCGCCGCGCAGTACCTTGTCCAGCAGCAGGCGGCGATTGGGCAGGGGAGCTATCTCTACTATTTCCGCCACGCGACGCCGGCCCAGAAGGCCCGCGACCTGGCCGCCTTCCACGCCAGTGAGATTCCCTACGTCTTCGGCCAGGTGGGCGAGGGCGCGGCGCTAGGGCCGAACTGGCCCAAGCCGCCATTGAGCACCGAGGAGACCGCGCTGTCGGACGCGATGCTGAACTACTGGGCCTCTTTCGTCCGCACCGGCGTTCCGACGGCGCCCGGCGAGACGGCGTGGCCGCGCTTCTCAGCCCAGGAGCGCGGCTACCTCGACATCGACCAGCGGCCGACGGCCCAGCGCGACCTGCAACCGGCCGCCTTCAGCTGGGCGCAAGGCCTGGTCGCCGAGCGCCGCGCCCAGGGCAAACCCTGGCGACTGGACATCGGCTTCTCGGCCTTCCCCGCGGTGAGCGTTGACGCCCCGGACACGAACCGGCAACCAGAGGCTCGATGAGCGACACCGACCAAACCCAAGAGTCGAAGACTCCGCGCCCGGGCAAGCACAAGGCGCGCGCCCGCGAGCAGTCGATCGAGCGGATCCTGGACGCCGCCGAGCAGCTGTTCGCCGAGTTCGGCTATCACGGCGTGACCTTGAAGGACGTGGCCGCGCGGATCGGCGTCAGCTCGACGCTGATCCACTACCACTTCAACGGCAAGGAGAGCCTGTTCGAGGCCGTGTGGGCGCGCCGTGCGCCGGTCTCGGCCCAGAACCGTCTCGACGCCATGCGCCGCTATGCCGAGGCCGTGGGCGACAAGGTCACGGTCGAGGGGGCGCTGCACGCCTGGATAGACACCGATCTCAACGTCCAGATCCACGACACCGAGCAGTGGCTGGCCTTTGGCCAGATCAGCGCCCAGGCCAACAGCGCCGCCGGCTGGGGCGCGGAGAAGATGGGCAAGTACTTCAACCCCGTCGTCCTGGCCCTGATCGACCTCTTGAAGAAGGCCATGCCCGATTGCGACGAGGCGACGATCTTCTGGGGCTACCACTTCGTCTCGGGCGCCATGACGCATAACATGGCCCGCACGGGCCGCCTGGACGACCTGTCCCACGGCCTGTGTTCGTCCAACGACTTCGAGTCGATCCGCCAGCACATGGCGACCTTCATGGCCGCGGGCTTCAAGGCGATCTGCCAGTGCCCGCCTCCGGAAAGCAGCAAGGCATGAGCAAGACCCTGAACGGCCTCTTCGACCTAACCGGCCGGGTGGCGATCGTGACCGGCGGCTCGCGTGGACTGGGCCTGCAGATCGGCAGCGCCCTGGGCGAGTTCGGCGCGACCCTGGCGCTCGTGGCTCGCAAGCAGGCCGAGCTGGACGCCGCTGTGGCCGAACTGGCCGGCAAGGGGATCAAGGCCGAGGGCTTCGCCGCCGACCTCGGCGCGGCTGACGCCGCCACGGCCCTGACCGAGCGGGTTCTGGCCCGGTTCGGCCGCATCGACATCCTGGTCAACAACGCCGGCACGGTCTGGGGCGCGCCGGCCGAGGACTATCCGATCGAGGGCTGGAACAAGGTCATCGACCTCAACGTCACGGGTCTCTTCCTGCTGACCCAGGCTGTGGCGCGCGAGGCATTCCTGAAGCAGGGCAAGGGCGCGGTGGTCAATGTCGCCTCGATCGAGGGGCTGATGGGCCACCATCCCGACCAGCTAGGCACCATCGCCTACAACACCGCCAAGGGCGCGGTGGTCAACATGACCCGGGCCCTGGCCGCCGAGTGGGGGCCAAAGAACATCCGCGTCAACGCCGTGGCGCCGGGCTATTTCCCGTCGAAGATGACCGCCGCCACCATCGGCGAGCACAGCGAGCGGATGCTGCGCGACACGCCGCTGGGCAAGCTGGGCGGCGAGACCGACCTGATGGGGCCGGCCCTGCTGCTGGCCTCCGACGCCGGCGGCCACATGACCGGCCAGATCCTGGTGGTCGACGGCGGCGCGACGATCATCTGATGAGCACCCTGCTGGACCGCCGCGACGTCGACTTCCTGCTGCACGCCTGGCTGAAGGCAGGGGACCTGGTCGATCGCGAGACCGTCGACGCCATCCTCGACCTGTCGGAGCAGCTGGCGACCGACCAGTTCCTGACTCACTACAAGCGCAGCGACGTCGAGGAGCCTCGCCTGCAGGACGGTCAGGTCCGGGTCTGCCCGCCGATCCATGACGCCCTGGCCCAGTATGCGGAGCTGGGGCTGTTCTCGGCCGGCTTCACGGAAGAGCAGGGTGGACTTGGCCTGCCGTACCTGGTCTGCGCGGCCTCGTTCGCCTTCTTCGCCGCCGCCAACACCGCCACGGCGGCCTATCCGATGCTGACCGTGGCTAACGCCCGGCTGATCGCCACCTTCGGCTCGGCGGTTCAGGTCGAGACCTTCGCCAAGCCGCAGATCGAGGGCCGTTGGTTCGGGACCATGTGCCTGTCCGAGCCCCAGGCCGGCTCCAGCCTGGCCGACGTGCGGACCAAGGCCACGCCCGACGGCGAGGACGGCTTCGGCGCCCGCTATCGCCTGGCCGGCAACAAGATGTGGATCTCGGGCGGCGACCAGGACGTCAGCGAGAACATCGTCCACCTGGTGCTGGCCAAGGTCCCCAACGCCGACGGGACCCTGCCCGAGGGCACGGCCGGCATCTCGCTGTTCATCGTGCCGAAGATCCTGCCGGACGGGTCGCGCAACGACGTCAGCGTGGCGGGCCTCAATCACAAGATGGGCTATCGCGGCACGGCCAACTGCCTGCTGAACTTCGGCGAGGCGGGCGGGGCGACCGGCTGGATCGTCGGCGCGCCGGGCCAGGGCCTGCGCCAGATGTTCCTGATGATGAACGAGGCCCGGATCGGCGTCGGCATGGGCGCGGCGGCCATGGGCTATCGCGGCTATCGCCTGTCGGTGGCCTATGCCCGCGAGCGGCTGCAAGGCCGTCCGTCCGGCCAGCGCGGCGGCCCGCCGGTGGCGATCATCGAGCACCCCGACGTGCGCCGGATGCTGTTGCAGCAGAAGGCCTATGTCGAAGGCGCCCTGGCCCTGTGCCTCTATTGCGCCAAGCTGGTCGACACCCAGGACGACAGCGCCGAGGCGGCCGCCCTGCTGGGCCTGCTGACGCCGATCGCCAAGACCTGGCCGTCGGAATATGGCCTGGCCGCCAACGACATCGCCATCCAGATCCACGGCGGCTACGGCTACACCCGCGACTTCGACGTCGAGCAGCTGTGGCGCGACAACCGCCTGAACCCGATCCACGAGGGCACGACCGGTATCCAGGGCATGGACCTGGTCGGCCGCAAGATTCTGGCGGACGGGGCCGGCCTTCCGGTGCTGGAACGGTCGATCAGTCGGACCGTAGAGGCGGCGAGGGCGGTTGCGGGCCTGGAGGCCCACGCCGAAACCCTGGTTAAAGCCTGGGGCGCGGTGACTGAAACGATCGACGTGCTGCGAGGCGGCGAGCGTCCGCTCGACAACGCCACGGCCTTCCTTCAGGCGTTCGGCCACGTCGTCGTGGCCTGGCTCTGGCTGGATCAGGCGGTGACCGCCGCTGGCCTAGACGATCGCGATCTGGTCGAGGGCAAGCTGCGCGCCTGCCGGTTCTTCTTCGAGTGTGAGCTGCCCAAGGTCGGCGCGCTGCTGGCCTTCGTCGGCTCGCGCAGCGACGTGGCCTCGGCGGCGCCGACGGCGATCTTCTAGCGCCGGTCTGGCGCCACGGCCTTCCAGGGGCGGAGCGCTGCGGCGAGCAGCGCGACGATCACGAGATAGAGGCCGACGCCGAGGATCACGGAGACCGCTCCGACCTGCCATTGGAAGAACGCCAGCACCGCGATCGTCAGCGGCAGGGCGTCGATCAGGCACGCTGTCCAGGCCAGCGGCTTGCGCGCCCACGCGGGCGGCCCGTCGGTTTCCCAGTTGCTGAGGTCCACGTGCGTGTCCGGGGTCTCGTCGACACCGGGCGTGGCGGCGACTTGCCTCCCTACATTGCGGCAAGCTCGCGTTCGGTCAGAACGTTTCCTTCTCACGTCGCCTCCAGAAAACCTGAGAGCCGCCGCCGGCCAGAGCGACCGACGGCGGTGTAGCCCCTAGGCCTGGACGGGCGTGATCAGGCGGCTGGAGCGGCCGTCAATCGAGACCGGGGTGTCGCCGGCCAGGGTCACGCGGCGCATGACGCGGCGCTGGTCGCCATAGTCGTCGACCGCGTAGTGCTGGGTGGCGCGGTTGTCCCAGATGGCCACGTCGCCTTCGCGCCAGCGCCAGCGGACCGTATTTTCCAGCTTGATGACCTGTTCCTGCAGGCTGTCGAACAGGCGGCGGCTGTCGGCGGTCGACAGGCCCTTCAGCGCCTTGACGAAGTGGCCCAGGATCAGGACGCGCTCGCCGGTCTCGGGGTGGACGCGCACCAGCGGGTGTTCGGTTTCGTAGACGGTGGCGGCGAAGACAGCGCGGTACTTCTCCAGCGCCTCGCTGCTGACGTCCGGACGGCTGGCGGCGTAGTCATAGGCGTTGGTGTGGATCGCCCACAGGCCGTCGGCCAGGGTCTTCAGCGGCTCGGGCAGGCGGTTATAGGCCTCGGCCGTGTTGGCCCAGACGGTGTCGCCGCCGTATTCGGGCGAGGTCACCGCCCGCAGGATCGAGGCCTTGGGATAGGCCGGCACGAAGGTGACGTCGGTGTGCCAGCTGTTGGCGCGGCCGCCGTGCTCGGAGTTCAGCTCCAGCAGGTACTTGGTGCCTTCGCGGACCGGCACGGTCGGGTGGGCCTGCGGTTCGCCCAGGCGCTGGGCGAAGGCTTCTTGCCCTTGGTCGTCCAGGTGATGCTGGTCGCGGAAGAACAGCACCTTGTGGCGCAGCAGGGCCTTTTCGATCGCCTGCAAGGTGTCGCCCGGCAGGTCGGCCGAGAGGTTCACGCCGGCGACTTCGGCGCCGATGCGACCGCCGACGCGGCGGATGTCCAGGCCAAGGTCGGTGTCGATATTGAGGGGCAGGTGTCCGTCGGCGCTCATGGGAAGGTCCTTTGCGGTTGAGCGGAGGTGAAAGGGTTATTCGGCGGCGAGGGGCGCGGTGCGCGCATCCAGCGCGGTGCGGATCTCGCTGTGCCGCGTCTCGTCCAGGTCGAAGCCAGCCAGCAGCAGGGCTGAGAAGGCGTGGGCGATGGCTGGGCCGAGGGCGAAGACCAGCTTCAGCGACAGCAGGGCCTCGGCCGTGTTGACGACCCCGGGCTTGAAGCCGAGGAAACCCACCAAGGGCAGGGCGACGCCGACGGCCACGGCGGTGGCGGCCTTGCTGGTCAGGCTGAAGATCGAGAACAGCAGGCCGGTGCGGTCCTCGCCGGTCTCCAGCCGCTGCTTGTCGGCGACGTCGGAGACCATGGCCCGCAGCATCAGGTTGCCCGAGCCCTGGGCCAGGCCCTGGGCGATGGTCAGGCTCAGCAGCAGCGGCAGGGCGCCGGGGGCGACGAACAGCAGGCCGAGGTTGATGGCCACCTGGGTCAGCTCGCCGGCGATGGCGGTGCGGTGCTTGCCCAGGCGATAGCCGATGGCCAGCCAGATCGGACCGGCGAACACCCCGAACACGAACTGCAGCAGGAAGAGACCGGCGGCGAGGTCAGGACGGCCGACATAGGCCGAGACGAAGAAGACGAACAGCGAGCTGCGGGTCAGCTGGGCCAGGGTGACGGCAAAGTCCGAGGCCAGCACCTTGACCAGCAGCCGGTCGCGCAGCACGGCCAGTATGGCGGCGCGGGAGGGCTTGGCGTCGGCGGAACGCGGCGGACTGGCGGGCTCGGGCACGAAGGCCAGGGCGGCCAGGATCGACGGGATCAGGGTCAGCAGGATGAAGCCGCCCATGGTCGCCACCTTCTGGGCGCCATCGGCCGGCGCGCCGTCGCGGGCGCCGATCCGGTCGAGGAGCGCCGGCAGGATCAGCACGAGCAGCAGGCCCAGCGCGGTGGTGACGTGGAAGAAGGTCTGGACCTTGCTGCGCGCATGGTACTGGCCGGAGATTTCACCAGCCCAGGCCGAGACCGGGATCTGCACGGCGGCCCAAGCCAGGTAGAAGGCCGTCAGCCAGCTGGCCAGCCAGGCCGCGCCGGGCTTCACCACGCCGAACAGGTGCGGCAGGAAGATCGCCGCCGTGGCCAGGACCAGCAGCGGCGTGCCGGCAGCGATCCACGGCTTGCGACGGCCAAAGCGCGTGCGGGTCCGGTCCGACAGCGCCCCGATCACCGGGTCGGTGATCGCGCCCCAGACCTGGGTCAGCATGAAGATCGCCCCGACCGTGGTCAGGCCTAGGCCCAACTCCTGGGCGTAGTAGGGCGGCAGGTAGACGGCCAGCGGCAGGCCGGCGCCCGCCAGCGGGATGGCCAGACTGGCGAAGATCGAAAGACGCAGCCAGCTGGGACCTTTGCCGGCTTCGGAAGAGGCTTCGGCGGACATGGCGGTTCCTTTACTCAGGACGCTTGCAGGACGGGGTTGGCGGCGACGGGCGCGGGGCGGCGGGCCGGGCGCTTGAGGCCCAGATGCTCGCGCAGGGTCGAGCCCTCGTAGGCTTTGCGGAACAGGCCGCGACGGCGCAGCTCGGGAATGACCAGGCGGTTGAACGCGTCCAGGCCGTCCGGCAGGGTCGGCGGCAGGATGTTGAAGCCGTCGGCGGCGCCAGCCTCGAACCAGGCTTGCAGTCGGTCGGCGACCTGGACGGCGTCCCCGACCACCACGTGGTGGCCCCGCGCGGCGGCGACCCGACCGACCAGCTCGCGCAAGGTCAGGCCCTCGCGGCGCGAGAGGTCGACGAACAGCTTCTGGCGGCTCTGCCAGCCCTCGGTGGGCGGCAGATCGGGCAGGGGCTCATCCAACGGGAACTTCGACAGATCGACGCCGGCCATGGCTGAGAGCAGGCCCAGCCCCAGGCGCGGGTCGACCAATGCTTGGAGCTGGTCGTACTGGGCCTGGGCTTCGGCTTCCGTCTCCGCCACGAAGGGCATGACGCCCGGCATGACCAGGATCTCGTCCGGCCGCCGTCCGAAGCCAGCCGCCTGGGCCTTCAGGCCATAGGCGAAGGCCTGGGCCTCTTCCAAAGTCTGCTGGGCGGTGAACACCACCTCGGCGGTCATCGCCGCCAGGGCCTGGCCCGCGCCGGACGAGCCAGCCTGGACGATGACCGGCCAGCCCTGCACCGGCCGCGCCGACTGCAACGGCCCCTGGACCGAGAAGTAGCGCCCGACATGGTCCAGCGCCCGGACCTTGGCCGGATCGAAGGCCTTCTGGTTGGCCTGATCGAAGACGAAGGCGTCGTCGTCCCAGCTGTCCCACAGGCCCTTGACGACCTCGACATATTCCTCGGCCTGGGCGTAGCGCTCGGCGTGGGCCAGCTGGTGCTCGAGGCCGAAGTTGCGGGCCTCGGCGTCGCTGCCTGAGGTGACCAGGTTCCAGCCCGCCCGGCCGCCGCTGATGTGGTCCAGCGAGGCGAACTTCCGCGCCAGGTGATAGGGCGGCAGGTAGGTGGCCGAGACCGTGGCGATCAGGCCGATCCGCGAGGTCAGCGGCGCCAGGGCCGACAGCAGGCTCAGCGGCTCGAAATAGTAGGGGTTGGGCGCGATGCCCGAACCCGCGCCGCCGGCCAGGCCGACATTGTCGGCGAAGAACACCGCGTCGAACCCGGCCGCCTCGGCCGACAGGGTCAGGCGCTTGTAGTGCTCGAAGTCATGCAGGTCGGCGGGATTGACCCCCGGCGCGCGCCAGGCGGCCAGGTGGTGGCCGACCCCCATCAGGAAGGCGCCGAGGCGGATCTGGCGTTGGCTGCTGCTCATCGCCCGGCTCCTCAGAACGGCTTGGCGGCGAGGGTGACGCCGACGGTGCGCGGCTCGCCCAGGATGGCGATGTACGGGGTGACGGCCGAGGCGGCGCCGAAGGCGGCGGCGTAGCGCTTGTCGAACAGGTTGCGCGCCCACACCGTCACCGACAGTCGGTCGTCCTGGGTGCGGAAGCCGAGGCCCGCATTGGTCAGGCCGTAGCCGTCCTGGCGGCCATACGACGACAGCGGATGCAGGTAGGTCCGGCTCTTCCAGGCCTCGTTGGCGTAGGCGAAGGTCGTCCAGCCGTTCGACAGCGGCTGTTCCCAGCGGGCGCTGACCTGGCCGGTCCAGTTGGGCGCGAACGGCACCTGCTTGCCCGACAGGTCGACCGCGACCGGCGCGCCGGCATAGGTCAGCTCGGGCGGTGGCGGGGCGTTGCGGTACGAGACGTAGGTCGACTCGCCCCAGGCGGTGCTGAAGGAGAGGTTCAGGTTCGAGGTGACCTGGGCGGCGCCCTCGACCTCGATCCCCTTCAGGCGGACCTTGCCGACATTGGCCAGGTACGAGCGGACCGTGGTGGCCGTCGGGTCGCTAAGCGTGGCCTGATAGCCGGTGATGGTGTTGCGGTAGATGTTGGCGTTCAGGGTCGCCCGGCCGCCCCACCAGGCTGTCTTCAGGCCCAGCTCGTAGTCGGTCGACTTTTCCGGACCGATGATGATCGCGTCGCCGGGCTTGGCGCCCAGATTGGCCGCGCCGGACTTCTCGCCGTACGAGACGCTGCCGTAAGCGAGGATGTCGTCGGTGATCTTGTAGGACGGGTTGATCAGCCACGAGACCGAGCCGCCCTTGTGCTCGCCGGTCACGTTGAACGGCGCGCCGGTGACGGCCGTGCGATAGACGGCGAAGGGGGCGAGGGCTCCGGTCAGCGGCGCGCCGCCGAGCGCGAACGCGGTGTTGGACGCCTCGCGCTTCTCGTGGGTGTAGCGCGCGCCGGCGGTCAGGGCGGCCTTGTCGCTGAGATGCCAGGTGCCCTGGCCGAACACGGCGGCGCTGGAGGTGTCGGACTGGCCCAGCTGGTCGGTCTCGAGGCCGTCCAGGATCACGCCGGGCAGGGCGGGCGACAGGAAGAAGGCCGAGGCCCCGCTGTAGAACAGGGTCCGGAAGTTGCTGCTGACCTTCTGCTTCAGCAGGAAGACGCCGGTCTGCCAGTCGACAGCGCCGCCGGTCGGCGAGGCCAGGCGCAGCTCCTGCGAATACTGGTCGACATCGACGTCGTAGCCGGCGCGGAAGATCGGGAAGGGCGTGCCGTCGCTGTCGTTGTAGGGACGGAAATACAGGCGGCGCCAGGCGCTGATCGAGGTCAACTGGTAGTCACCGATCTTGAAATCGGCTTGGTTGGAGACGCCGTCGGTGCGCGACACCAGGCGTTCCTGGGTGTCCACGTTCGCGTCCTCGATGTCGTAGGACGGGGTGTAGCCGAAGGCGGTGGCCAGCTTGCGCGCCCAGCCGTTGCGGGGCGTGCCGTTGGCGTAGGTCAGCGGGTCGGCGATGGCCGGGTAGTAGTTGTTGTACTCCTGGGTGTCGTAGTGCTCGACGATCAGGCGGTCGGTGAAGACCGAGTTCGGCGTGAACAGCAGTTGGCCGCGCGCCGCCCAGCGGTGGTTGTCCAGGTAGTCCTTGCCGTCGTGCTTGTTCTTGATCCAGCCGCCGCCGGTGTCGCCGTACAGCGTCAGGCGGGCGGCCAGCTTGTCCTCGATCAGTGGGCCCGAGACGTTGGCGCGCAGCTGGTAGCGGTCGCGGCTGGCGACCGTGGCGGTGATCGTGGCTTCCGGGGTGAAGGACGGAGCCTTGGTCGTGACGATCAGGGCGCCCAGGGTGGTGTTCTTGCCCAGCAGCGTGCCCTGCGGGCCGCGCGCCAGCTCGATGTGGTCGAGGTCGACGAAGTCCAGCCACGAGAAGCCCGGGTGGGTGAAGAACACGCCGTCGACGATCAGCCCGACCCCAGCCTCGGAGCCGTCGCTGTTGGCGTTGCCGCCGACGCCCCGGATGGTCAGGGTCGAGACGCGGGTGTTCTGCTGCAGGGCGTTGAAGCCGGCGATCTTGGCGGCGTAGTCGGCCACCCGCTCCAGGCGCTCGGTCTTCAGGACCTGGCCCGAGACCGCCGAGACCGTGATCGGCGTGTCCTGCAGCTTCTCCTCGCGACGACGGGCGGTGATCAGCACCTGCTCGACGGCAGCGCCATTGGCGGCGTCAGCTGCGGGCGCGGCGACTGCCGGCGCGGACGCAACGTCGTTGGCCGAGGCGGGCAGGGCCAGGCCCAGCGCCGCGGCGGCGGTCAGCAAGGGCAGGAGCGAGTGGCTGGAACGAATGACCGACATGAGATCCCCGACATCGGGCCGATCTGCGTGTCCGCATCCGACCTCTAAAACCTATTTCATGAATAGGCTTTGAAGTGTCGGGCCGGCAAATCCGTAAAACTGGTGTGGGTAAGCGTAATTTCTAAAGACCGACCTGAAATGGGTCGGCGAGCGACAGCATATGGAAAATCTATCCGTACGAAGCTGCGGGCGATTGCTCAGGCGTGGCTGATGAAGTCACCAATCATCGCCATGCGACGCTCATACCGATCGACGGCGGTCGAAATCTGGTCGGCGAAGTCTTTCAGATATTCCGCTTCCCAGCCGTCGCTGCGCACGCGGATGCGGCCGAACTCGTCCTCGACCAACAGGCCGTCGCGGCACAGGACGGCCATCTTGCGCCGGACCGTCTCGCGCGGCAGGCCCGTGCCTTCGGCTACTGCCCGGCGACTGACCCAGCCCCGGACCTCGTCGGCGACCACCGGCGCGGCGCTCCAGGCGCGGGCCTGGTCGGGGTCCAGCAGGAAGGGCTGCATCGACTGCTGGGTCACGTAGAGCAGGATCCAGATCGACTCCGCGTCCAGGGCCAGCGCCTTGGAGTAGGTCCGCAGCAGGTCCAGCATCAGCACCGAGCCGCAGAACAGTACCGGCCGCACGGAGGCGGGCAGGTCGCTGTCGGCGGGCGCTGTCGGATCGGGCGAGGCCATGGTGACAGAAAGCGCGCCAACGCCCCGTCAGTGCAATCCAGATCGACTTGGTAGGAAAATAGATTCTCTACGGGCCGACGCTGCTCCAACGCCGAACTTGACGGCGCTTTACGCCACTTAACGCCACGATCGGGCGCGGCTCTCCTAGTCTGCTGGGCAACTCACCACAGCGGAGACGGCCCATGCACCAGTCCCAGAAGATAGCGGCGGAAGGCTTCATGCTCACGCCGGCGAACGCCCCGGACCTGGCGGTGTTCATGCCCTCGGCGCGCGATTTCGACGAGCTGAGCGCGGATGTCTTCGGCCTGGGCGTGGGTCTTGGGCTTGGCCTGGGCCGGCGCGCCGAGGGCGCGCGGGAAGGGCGCTGGGAAGGCTTGCTGCCCTGGCAGACCAAGCGGGTGCGCGACTATGTCGACGCCGACCTGCACGACCATGTGTCGCTGACCGTCGCGGCCGGCCATGCGCGGCTCAGCCCCGGCTATTTCTCGCGGCGCTTCCGGCGGTCGTTCGGCGTCACCTTCTCGCGGTTCGTGGCCGCCCGGCGCATCGAGCGCGCGCAGGACCTGATGCTGGCCGACGCCGGGAAGCTGAGCCACATCGCCCTTGTCTGCGGCTTCTCCGACCAGTCCCACTTCACGCGCACCTTCAGCAATCTGATGGGCTGCTCGCCCGCGCGCTGGCGGCGTCAGGCGTCTGTGTCCCGCGCGCTGCAGTAAGAGCGCGAGCCTGGAAACCTTGAGTTTCCGCAACCTTACTCGTGACCGTCATCGGCGCGGGCTAGACCGCTGTCCCGGCGTGGGCAGCCTTTCAGTAAATCTCAGGAGTATCGACCATGACCACCAGCAGCTGGACCCGCCGGGGCGCCTTGAAATCCGGCCTTGGCGCGGCGCTCGCCGCCTCGGCCAGCACGGCCTTCGCCGCCGCGCCCCAGTCCGAAGGCTACGCCACGGTCCCGGGCGGCAAGGTCTATTGGCGGAAGTTCGGCTCGGGCGCCAAGACGCCGTTGCTGACGCTGCACGGCGGCCCCGGCTCGTCGCACAACTACCTGCTGCCGTTGCAGGCCCTGGCCGACGAGCGCCCGGTGATCTTCTACGACCAGCTGGGCTGTGGCAAAGCGGACGCGCCGGAGGACGACGGCGTCTACACGATCCAGCGCTCGGTCGATGAGCTGGACGCCGTCCGAGCCGCCCTGGGCCTGGACCGCGTCGTGCTGCTGGGCCACTCGTGGGGCGCGCTGCTGGCGGTCGAGTATCTGTGCCAAGGGCGGGGCAAGGGCGTGGAGCGCCTGATCCTGAGCGGCGCGATGGCCAGCATCCCCCAAGCCATCGCCGGGTTCGAGCGCCTGTTCGCCACCATGCCGGACGGCTGGGGCGACAAGATCCATGCGCTGGAAAAGGCCGGAAAGACGGGCACGCCGGAATATGCCGAACTGGTCCAGAAGTTCTACGACACCTTCGTGCTGCGCGTGCCGCCCAGCCCGGAGGTGCTGGCGACCCTGGAGTCGCTGGGCAAGTCGCCGGCCTATCGCGTGCTCAACGGTCCCAACGAGTTCACCATCGTCGGCAAGATCAAGGACTGGGATCGCCGCAAGGACCTCAAGGCCATCACTCAGAAGACCCTGATCACCACCGGCGAGTTCGACGAAGTCACCCTCGATTGCCACCAGACGCTGCGTGACGGGATCGCCGGCTCGCGCCTGGCGGTGATGAGCGGGTGCTCGCACCTGACGATGAACGAGAAGCCCGCGCAGTATAACGCCCTGCTGCGCGGCTTCATGAACGAGGCTTAGAGCTTGGCGCGGGTCCGGCCTTAGAGGTCCGGACCCGCTACGGCCTTGGCGAGGCGATCGGCCATGCGCACGAGGTCCGGCAGGGACGTGGCCTCCATCTTCTTCATGACCTGGCTGCGGTGCAGCTTGACGGTCGCTTCGGTGATGGCGGCGCGGTCGGCGATCTGCTTGTTCAGCAAGCCGGTCGCCACCAGGGCGAAGACCTGCCGCTCGCGTTCGGAAAGCGTCTCGTAGCGCTCGCGCAGGGCCTGATCGCGCGTGGCGTCTGCGCGGCGCTGCTGGTCGGCGGCCAAGGCCTTGTTGACCGCTTCCAGAAGATCCTGTTCGCGCACCGGCTTGGGCAGCACGTCGATGGCGCCGGCCTTCATCGCCCGGACCGCCATCTGCACGTCGACATGGCCGCTGATCAGCACGACCGACTGGTTCGCGCCGCTGCGGGCCAGGGCCTCCTGGAACTCCAGGCCGCTACGGCCCGGCAGGCGGATGTCCAGGACGATGCAGCCGGCGCGGGCCAGCGACCCGGCGTCGAGGAACGCCTGCACCGACCCATAGAGCTCGGTCGCCAGGCCCACCGACTGGAAGAGCCCGCCCAGCGCCTCGCGGATGCTTTCATCGTCATCGACGACGGCGACGATGGCCTGACCGTCCTTAGAGACTGGAGACATCGGCGCCGGTTCCTTCCGCCAGGGGCAGGGTGAAGCTGAAGACGCTGCCGCGCGTCCCGTTGTTGGCCGCCCAGATCCGACCGCCATGGGCCTCGATGATCGAGCGGCAGATGGACAGGCCCATGCCGATGCCTTCGGCCTTGGTGCTGAAGAAGGCCTCGAACAGCTTATCGGGGTCGTCGGTCCCGAGGCCCGGTCCGGTGTCGGTCACGCTGACGACCGCTTCGCCGTCGCGGGCCTGGGCGCGCACGGTCAGGCGTCGCGCATCGGCGTCCGTACCGGCCATCGCCTCGACCGCGTTCATGATCAGGTTCAGGACGACCTGCTGCAGCTGGGTGCTGTCGCCCTGGATGGTGATGGCCTCGTCCAGCTGAGCCTTGGCGACGACGCCGTGGCGTTGCAGTTCGCCTCGCAGCAGGTCGAGCACCACCGGGATGACCTGATCCAGGGCCAGCCGGTCCAGGCGCGGCGCGGACTTGCGGGCCAGGTTGCGCAGGCTGGTGATGATGTCACCGGCCCGGTGGCCGTCCCGCACGATGCGTTCGAGGGCCTGGCGCGCCATCGCGATGTCCGGCGTGTCGCCGTTCAGCCAGCGCAGGCTGGCCCCGGCATTGGTGACCACCGCCATCAGCGGCTGGTTGACCTCGTGGGCGATCGACACCGCCAGTTCACCCATGGTGGTCATGCGGGTCACGTGGGCCAGCTCGTTCTGGCTCTGGCGCAGGTCCTCTTCGGCCCGCTTGCGGTTCTCGATGTCGACATTGATGCCGAACCACTGGGTGAGCTTGCCGTCGCCGTCGAAGAACGGACTGACCCGCCACAGGAACCACCGGTACTGGCCGTCGGCCCGGCGGATGCGCGTCTCGGACTCGCCGGGCTTGCCGGACTGAAGGATGCCGACCCAGGTGGCCATCACGTGGTCGCGATCCTCCGGATGGAGATAGTTCATGAAGCCGTAGCCGATGATCTCCTCGAGCGTGGCGCCCGCATAGTCGATGAAGCTCTGGCTCCAGTAGGTGATGCTGCCTTGCGCATCGGCCCGCCAGGTCAGGCCGGGGATCGAGTCGACGATCTGCTGCAGTTGCCGCTCGCTTTCGCGCAGCGCCGCCTCGCTGTCGCGCAAGGCGTCGACCATGTGTTGCAGTCGGCGCTCGTTGTCGCGATGGAGCTGTTCCAGGGTCTGATCTTTCGGCGATTTTCTTGACCTCAAGCTAGCGCGGTCGAGGCGCGGCTGCCACCTCACGAAGGTCTAGCGGCGTTCGACGATAGGCTAGTCGGACCCTGAACAGTGGGGGCGAGAAGCCGAGGCCGCGCAGGGCGCGAAGTCCGGCTAGACCAAGGTCCGGTGCGACGCGTCTTGCGGGGGCCGCAGCGCGACCATGGACGAATTGAAGCTCTCCGACGCCCACCGCCATACCTCCCGAACGCCATCAGAGGAGGGTGCTCATGACCCACGCCGTCACCTACGCCTTCGGAGAGTTCGTGTTCATCCCGCGCCGCCAGCTGCTGCTGAAGAACGGCCAGGCCGTCCGCATTGGGTGCCGGGCCCTGGACCTGCTGGCCGCCTTCGTCCAGCGTCCCGGCGAGGTGCTCAGCAAGCAGGAGCTGCTGGAAGAGGCCTGGCCCACCACGACGGTGGTCGAGGGCAATCTCAAGGTCCACATCGCCGCCTTGCGCCGGGCGCTCGACGACGATGCGGAGTCGGCCAGGTACATCGCCACCGTGACCGGCCGGGGCTATCGGTTCATCGCGCCCGTCCAGACGGGCGAGGCGTCGACGGCCCTGCCGCCGCTGCCGCTTGGCGAGGTTCAACCGGGTCCGCTGGAAGGGCGTCTGCAAGATCTGGTCACGCTGCTGACCCAGACCATGCGCTCGGCGGTCATCGATCTGCCCGGCGAGGCATCGGCGTCGTCGCGCCGGGTGCTGTGCATCGAACTGACCGCGCGGGACGAGGCCTGGATCGAGGGCGTCTTCGCCCAGTCTCAACACATCCAGCCCCAACGCATGATGTCCGCGACGCACTGAGCGTCGCGGACACGCGTAGCTTAGGCGCGGAGCCTACTTGGCGACCTTGCGATCCAGGAAGTCGCGGATCAGCGGCACTATCTCGTTCAGGCGATCCTCCAGCGCGAAGTGGCCGCTGTCGAGGATGTGGATCTCGGCCTTGGGCAGGTCGCGCAGATACGGATGAGCGCCTTCCTCGGGGAAGATCTTGTCGTTCTTGCCCCAGACGATCAGCGTCGGCGGCTGGTTGTCCCGGAAGAACTTCTGGAAGTCCGGATAGAACGGCACGTTCGAGCCATAGTCGCCGAGCATGTCCAGCTGGACGTCGCGGTTGCCCGGACGGTCCAGTAGCGCCTGGTCGTGGACCCAGTTGTCGGGGCTGATGCGGGCGACGTCGCCCATGCCGTCCGTGTACTGGAACTTGGTGATGTCCAGCGTGACCAGGCCGTTCAGGGCGTCGCGGTTCTTCTGCGAGCGGTCCTTCCAGTAGACCTTGATCGGATCCCAGAACGGCGATTGCAGGCCTTCGTTATAGGCGTTGCCGTTCTGGACGATCAGGCCGCTGACGCGCTCGGGGTGCTTCAAGGCCAGGCGGTAGCCGATCGGGGCGCCGTAATCCATCACGTACATCGTGTAGCGCTTGGCGCCGATCTGGGTGACCAGCTTGTCGATGATGTCGGCCTGGTTGGCGAAGGTATAGGCGAACTTGGTGTGGTCCGGCGCGTCGCTCTGGCCATAGCCCGGATAGTCCGGGGCGATGACCCGGTACTTGTCGGCCAGCAGCGGGATCAGGTTGCGGAACATGTGCGACGAGGTCGGGAAGCCGTGCAGCAGCAGCACGACCGGGCCGTCGGCCGGACCGGCCTCGCGATAGAACACCTTCACGCCGTCGACGGTGGCGGTCTTGTAGTGGATGACCGGCGGCGCGAGGCGCGTGACCGAAGCCTTCGGGGCCGGAGCGGCCTGAGCGTGGGGCGCGGCGGCCAGGACAATGGCGGCCAGGGCCACGGACGTGAGCAGTCTAGTCATGGGTATTTCCTTGGGTCTTCGGGGAGGGGAAGGGGTCTCGCCACGACGGGATGCGTGGCGAGATCGTCAGGCGGCAGGCCTACTGGCTGGCGTCGGCCGCCATCGCGATGAAGTCGGCGACGGCGCCGGGCTTGGAGAGCATGACCGCGTGGCTGCTCTGCATTTCGACCAGCTTGGCCTTGGCCCGCGTCGCCATGGCGCGCTGAGCCGACGGCGGGATCATCAGGTCCTGCGTCGTCAACAGGTAGTAGCTGGGCTTGGCCTTCCAGGCGGCCGCGGTGATCTTGGCGCCCACGGCGCCGAGGCCCCACGGGACCTGGGAGGCGGCCATGAAGTGGGTGGTCGCCGGATTGACATCGGCGGCGAAGGCCGCCGGGAACTTGGCCGGATCGACCTGGAGGAAACCGTCCTTGGGCGGCAGCAGGGGCGCGGACGGCTCGCCGGGGACCGGCGTGCTGGCCAGCTGCAGGACGGACTCGCCGGCGTCGGGCGCGAAGGCGGCCAGATAGACCAGGCTCTTGACCTTGGGGTCGCCGCCGGCCTCGGTGATCACCGCGCCGCCGTAGGAGTGGCCGACCAGGATGACCGGGTGCCGGGCCTGGGTGATGGCTTCCCGAGTGGCGGTGGCGTCGCCCTCCAGCGTGATGGTCGGGTTCTGGACGACGAGGACTTCGTAGCCCTTCTTCGACAGCAGCTCATAGACCGGCCGCCAGCCCGAGGCGTCGACGAAGGCGCCGTGCACCAGGACGATGGACACCGGCTTCTCGGCGGCGAGGGCCGCGCCGACCGGCGCGGTGGCGGCGAGAGCCGCGATCATTCCAACTACGGCGCGCTTCATGTCTGTTCTCCAAGGGATGGCCGAGCCCGGGTTGGGCGCTGACCAAAGGAATAGTCCCTCGGAGCATTTCGTGGGGTTATGTCTGGTAAAGCGCGGTCAAGGTCGCCGCCTGACTCTTTCAATCGATGAAAATCGCCGACGATCACGAATGAACTTCAAGCCAAGACACGAAATCATTGGGCAAGACTGAGGGGCGTGTTCTGGAATTTACCGGACTTTACTGGCCTGTGCGGCGCGGGTGGTGAACTGTCCATTTGCACGGAGCGCTCACCTGGGCGCCGAACGGTGCAAGGTAAATTCAAGGAATATCCGATGACGACGTCGCCGAACCCGAAATCGAGCGTCCTGCCCACCGGCGGCGGCGCGGCCCTGATCGATCCCGCCGATGCGGTGATCCTGCTGCTGGATCACCAGGCGGGCCTGTTCCAGACCGTCAAGGACATCCCGGTGGCGGACCTGCGGCGCAATGTCGAGATGGTCGCCCGGCTGGCGACGTTGCTGAACATCCCGGTGATCACGACCGCCTCGGAGCCGAACGGTTCGAACGGCCCGCTGATGCCGGAGATCCACGAGCAGGCGCCTCACGCCGTCTATGTGCCCCGCAAGGGCGAGGTGAACGCTTGGGACAACGGCGACTTCGTCGCCCAGGTCGAGGCCACGGGCCGCAAGACCCTGATCATGGCCGGCGTCTGGACCAGCGTCTGCGTGATGTTCCCGGCCCTGGACGCGGTGGCGGCCGGCTACGAGGTCTATGCGATCATCGACGCGTCGGGCGATCCCAGCGAGATGGCCTCGCGCACCAGCCTCGCGCGCTTCGTGCAGGGCGGGGTCAAGCCGACCTCCACCAACGCGCTGCTCAGCGAACTGCATCGCACCTGGGCGCGCCCGGAAGCCGCCGAGCTGGCCAAGCTCTACGGCATGGCGGCGCCCAACTACGCCGCGGTGATGGAAAGCTTCCAGAAGGCCCAGGCCGTGGCCCGGGCCAGCGTCTAGCGGCTGGTCAGCTTAAATCGGAACATCCGGCTGGGGCCATCCTCGGGCACGAGATAGAGGTCATTGCCCTTCAGGGCCATGCCTTCCTCCGTGTACCGGATGCCCCGGTCGGTAGCGCCGGCCGCGCGGCTGTCGACCAGCTTCATCGACGGCCAGGTGAACCAGTCGATGGCCCCGGCCTTGGGGCCCAGCGCGCCGGACCCGACCAGACGGCCGCGCTCGAACTTGATGTCCTGATAGCGGGTCGGGGAGGGGTTGTTGATCACCCGGACCTGCCGGCCCCGCCGGTCGAACACATAGAGCAGCCGGCTGTCCCAGTTGCCGGCGACCAGGCCGCGTCCGGACGCCGCCACGCAGCCCAGGTGATCGGCGACGGCGATCTTCCGGCGGACGGTAAAAGTGTGCTTGTCGATCTCGACCAGGACGGCCGAGCTATTGGCCTTGTACTCCGCCACCGGCACCCAGATCGTGCCACCGTGCATGGCCATGCCGCCGGGGTGGTAGCGGACGCCGTCGGTGATCTCGAGCCGGCGCTGGAACTTGCCGCTGCGCCGATCGAACTGGTGGATGTAGCCCTTGTGCTCGCGGGTATCGACCGACGTGACCCAGATGTGCTGGGCGTCCAGATCCATGCCCTGGACGTGGAACAGCTCACCATTCAGCGGCAGGACATCGACGAGCCTAGCGCGTTCGATCGCCGTGGGCTGGGCTGCCGCCGCGCTGGTCAGGAGCAAGACGGCCGCCGATGCGGCCAGGATGCGGTCTCGGATCATCAGGTCTTCCAAGGCAAAAAAGCGGGGCCGGTTTGAGCCGGCCCCGTAGTCGTCGGGGATCTAGAAAGTGGTCAACTGGAATCCCAGCCAGACCGTGCGGCCGTTGTTCTTGATCTGGTAGGCCGGGCCATAATTGGTCACGCCGTAGCGGTCGGTGATGTCCTGATCGAGCAGATTGCGGCCCTCGACCATGACCCGCAGGTTGCGGCTGACCTGCCAGTTGGCCTGCAGGTCCAGCAGGGAGTCGTACTTGGTCCGGCGGTCGTTGGCCGGGTTGTAGCTGAGGCTCGGGACCGACGACTGTTCCTGCAGGTACAGGTTCGCGGCGAACGGACCCTTATTGTAGGCCAGGGTGGCGTTGAAGAAGTGCCGTGGCGCGGCGTCGACCAGGCGCGTGTCGCTGGGCGGCGTGCCGCCGCCGCCGTTGATCGCGGTGACCTGGTAGACGAGATAGTCGTAGGACAGGGTCAGGCCCAGATTGCCGTACCGCTCGGGGATCCAGGGCAGCTGCGGATCGGACCAAACCGCCTCCAGGCCGCGCACCTTGCCGTAGACCTTCTTGCCGTTCACCTCGCGGACGTTGCTGGTGTAGGTGATCACTTCGCGGATGCCGTCGGGGCCGACCGACTGGCTGCTGCTGCTGGCCGAGATGTCGCGCAGGTCCTTGGCGAAGCCGCCGAATGAGAGGTAGGCGCTCTTGCCGTAATAGTACTCGGCCGAGACGTCGAAATTGGTCGAGCGGATCGGCATCAGATAGGGGTTGCTGTAGCTGATCGAGCGCGTGACCGGCACGTCGTAGCTGGTGATCAGGCGGCGCGAGGCGCTGTTGATCGCCGGCCGCTCCAGCGTCTTGGTGAAGGCGCCGCGCAGCTTAAGGTTCGAGGTCACGTCGTACGAGCCGTAGGCGCTGGGCAGCACATGCCAGTAGTTCTGCTCGTAGTGGCCCTGGATGTACTTGCCCACGGTGTCGGGCTCGTACTGATCCAGCTCGCGATGGGTGTGGGCGGCGCGGACGCCGGCCGACAGGCGGGCGCGGTCCCAGCCGTACGAGACGATGCCGTAGCCGAGGCCGATCGTCTCGCCGCCGTTGAAGTTCTGGCCGTAGCTGTCGGCGGGATCGGCCGCGTACAGGCGGTTGGCGTCCGGCGAGGGCGTCCCGCGCGTGTTGACCAGGTTCAGGAAGGTGTCGAGGTTCCAGTCCACAGGCTGGAAGAGGGTCGTGCTCGAAGCGTTCGTGACCTCCGACAGCAGCACGCCGCTGGTCGGCAGCACGCGGGCGTAGCCGCGCTGGACGTTGCTGCGGTCCAGGGTCTTCAGCTGGGCGCCGGCCTTGAAGCCCAGGCCCTTGTCGGCTAGGTCCATGTTGTGGGCGTAGTCGATGCGGGCGAAGTAGTTCTGGTCGCGGCTCAGCGTGTCGCCGACGGTGACCTTGGAGTTCAGCCGGTAGTTGGCGGGGGCGCCGGTCAGGGCGCTGGAACCGGGCGTCAGGGTCAGCTCGTCATGGTCGGTCGTGTAGCCGACCGGCGTGGTGAGAGCGCCGGACGCCAGCACGAAGCCGCTGGTGGCGATCGAGCCGGACAGCACGCGGTTGTAGGTCACGCCCAGGCGGACCGACAGGCTGTCCTTGTCGCTGATCGCATAGTCGCCGCCCAGCTGGACGATGTGGTCCATCAGCTTGGGATGGCCGGCGTTGAAACCGTAGGTCGACGAACCGGCGTTGAACTGGCCGGCGTTTGCCGTCGGGTTGCTGGCGCCGGCGGCCGCCACGGTCACCGTCGAGGTGCGCTGCTCGGTGCGGAAGTCGTGCTCGAGATAGAAGTACTCGCCAAACAGCGACAGCGCCTCGCTGGGCTTGTAGTCCAGGCGCGCCATGGCCGAGACCCGCTGGCTGGCGCTGTAGGTCTCGCCCTTGGTCAGGGCGCCGTTGGGGACCTGGGTGCCGTTGATGTTGCTGAAGCTGGCGACCGAAACCGCGTCCTGGCGCGAGCCGAGCCGGTCGAGGCTGGCGCCGACGGCCAGGCCCCACTTGCCGGCGTCGTCCAGGCCGCCCTTCCAGGAGCCGGCCAAGCGCACCGGGCGGCGCGTGTCCATGACGCCGTCGTCGCGATTGTTGGCGCCGACATAGGCGCGGAAGTCGGCGACATGCTGGCCGTCATTGTCCAGGCCGCTGATCGTGGTCAGGGCCACGTGAGCGGAGTTGGCGTTCTCGTCCAGGTCCGGCGTCACGGTCGAGGTGACGGTGACGTTCTTGATGAAGTTGGCCGACAGGAGCTCGGTCGAGGTGGCGCGCGAGCCGTTGACGTAGTCGGTCAGCAGCACCCCGTCGATCGACTGCGAGGCCGCGGCGTTGTTCAGGCCCCGGATTTGGACGTAGCGGTTTTCGCCGCTCTGGGTCTCGTTGCGGCGCACGCCCGGCAGGCGCGCCAGCACGTCCGAGACGTCGAGGTTAGGCAGGCGCTGGATTTCCAGCTGGGTGATGGTGTTGACCACCGTGTCGCTGTTGCGCTTCAGGTCGCCGGCGCGCGGGCCGCTGGTGACGATGATCTCCTCCAGGGCCGTGGCCGCGTCGCTGGCGAGCCGAGCGTCGTCCCGGGCTGGGCCGGCCTGCAGCATGATCATCTTGCCGTCGTCACCGACGATGCTGAGGCTGGAGCCGGCGATCAGCTGGGTCAGGGCCGCGCGCGGCTCCATCGTACCCCGGACGGCGGGCGAGCGACGCCCCGCGGCGGCTTCGCCGGGGAAGAAGATCTGCACGCCGGCCTGGCGCGCGAACTGGTTCAGCGCCTCGCCCATCGGCTGGGCCTTGATGTTGAAGGCGCGTTCGGCGGCGACGCTGACGGCGGGCGCCATCACGATCGCGGACGTGACAAAGAGCGCCGCGAAAAGCGGCGTGCGTGCGTGAGCACCACGGTTCATGGCTTTGAAATCCTCTGGCCAGGCGCTCTCCGCGCCCCCTCATCTCCAAGGATGATCGGCGGTGGAAACGCCTCCAAATCGGCTCAGGAATTTTTTCGCGACAGCAGCATGGCCTGCTGCGAGGGCGTCACGCGGACGTTCATTGTCGCTTCCAGCGCCCGCAGGAAAGCGCTCGGGTCATCGGCCACGAACCGCCCGCCAACGCGCAGGCCGCTCAGCTGCGGATCGGCCAGGACGATCTTGCGCGTCAGGTGGCGGTTATATTCCTCGACGGCGCTCGACAGGGGCTCGTCGACAAACAGGATCTCGCCGCTGCGCCAGGCCAGGGTCGCGGCGACGTCCTGCTCGGACAGCGGCCGCGCCAGGGGACGCTCGGGCGTCAGGGCCAGGGCGACGGGACCGTGCACGGGCGAGCCGTCCGCACTGGCCCTGACGCCCTCGGCGCTGGCCTCGCCCTTGAGGACGACCAGGTCCAGCAGGCCCTCACGCAGGCGGGCGTTGTAGCGCCCCGGTCCCAGGCGCGCGCCGACGGAACCGCCGTTGAGCTGAACGCTTGGCCCGCTGGCCACGATGTCCAGCGCGATCTCGCCGCGCTCCAGCCAGAGGCGCAGGCCGTCGTGGCCGGATTTCCACGACACGGCGCTGTCGGTGTTCAGCGTGAGCGCGCCGGTGTCGGCCAGGTCCACGCGGCGCATGCCGCCCACGGGCGTGGAGGCGCGATCGCGGGCGTTGACCTTGCCGGCGACCAGCGCGCCGCCGCCCAGCGTGAAGAGGGCCAGGCCCGCCGCGATGGCGCCTCGGCGTGTGGGAGCGGCCTTGCGCGAGCGCACCACGGCGGGCGCTTCGGCGCCGTCCGAGGCGGCGCGTTTGGCGGCGTCGGAGACGCGGATGAAGGCCAGGGCGTGACGAGAATCCTCGGCGCGCCAGCGCTCGAAGGCTTCTTCGTCCAGGGTTCCAAGATCGGCGCGGGCAAGCCACTGCGCGGCCGCGCGCAGCACCGGATCGTCTCCGGAGTCTCCAGATGCTCGCCGCTTTCCGATCACGCCCAGGGTCGTCCGTTCATCCGCCTATCTTAGGAAGATGGTTGGGCGCGCGAACCCCACCACATTTTATGAGCGCTTGAGCGATTTATTTTGCCGACCGCTCTGGTCCGGCCGAGCGGGGCGCTCGTCGACCGGCTGGGCGGGCGAGGCCGCCAGGGCCTTGGCGACCAGGTAGTGGGCGCGCGCCAGCCGCTTTTCCAGGGTGGAGGGGCTGACGCCCAGCTGCTTGGCGACCTCGCGCGGCGAGCGTTCCTCGATGCGTCGCAGGACGAAGACGCTGCGGCAGCGCTCGGGCAGGCTCTTCAGCGCGGCGTCCAGGCGGGCCAGCTGCTCGCGGCCGGACAGTACGCGGAAGGCGTCGGGGCTCTCGTCGACGACGTCGAAGTCCTCGGCCTGGGTCATCTGCTCGAAGCGGGCGATCTTGGCGCGCCGCAGCTTCTCGAAGGCCAGGTTGCGCATCATGCGCAGCAGATAAGGGTGCGGCGCGTCGATCTGGGCCCAGCCGTCGACGGTCAGCAGACGCGTGAAGGCTTCCTGCACCAGGTCCCGCGCCGCGTCCGGATCGTTCACCAGCCGGCGCGCCGAGGCCAGGAGCATCGGCTCCAGCGGCAGGATCTGGTCCATGAACCATTGGTCGATGGGGCGAAGGTGCGACAAGGCTAGGCCGTCCTGCATCGGGTCGGCCGTCGCTAGTCGTGGTCGATGTCAGGCGCGTGACAGTTGCAAGATATTCGGCGGGCTACGACGCTTGACCGCGCTTTACTGTCGCCGGGATCACGCGCGGGGCAGGGTTCGAAGCCTCAGAGCAGGAGCCCCCAATGTCGCAAGAACCTATCCGCCCCGAGGTCGTCCTGCGCCGCGCCGATGTCGGCGATGTCTCGGTCTTCTACCGCGAGGCGGGGAATCCCGAACATCCGGCGATCCTGCTGCTGCACGGCTTCCCGACCTCGTCGCACCAGTTCCGCGACCTGATCCCGCGCCTGGCCGATCGCTATCACGTGATCGCGCCAGACCTGCCGGGCTTCGGCTTCACGACCGCGCCGGAGGGTTTCGAGTACAGCTTCGCGGGCTTGGCCGAGACCATGGCCGCCTTCACCGACGCCATCGGGCTGGCGCGCTATGCGATCTACATCTTCGATTACGGCGCGCCGGTCGGACTGCGGCTGGCCCTGGCCCGGCCCGACGCCATCACCGCGATCGTCACGCAGAACGGCAACGCCTACGAGGAGGGGATGAGCGACGGCTGGGCGCCGACCCGCGCCTTCTGGGCCGATCCGTCGCCGGCCAACCGCGAGGCGATGCGCAGCATGCTGACCCTGGAGGTCACGCGCTGGCAGTACACGCACGGCGCGCCGGACGAGACCCAGGTAGCGCCGGAGACCTACTGGCTGGACTACGCCCTGATGTCACGGCCGGGCAATGGCGACATCCAGCTGGGCCTGATCGCCGACTACGCCAGCAACGTCGCGCTCTACCCCCGCATCCACCAGTATTTCCGCGACCGCCGGCCGCCGCTGCTGGCCGTCTGGGGCAAGAACGATCCGTTCTTCCTGCCGGCGGGAGCGGAGGCGTTCCGCCGCGACCTGCCCGAGGCGGAGGTGCATTTCCTCGACGCCGGCCACTTCGCCCTGGAGACGCACGCTGACGAGATCGCCGCCCACATGCGGGACTTCCTGGGCCGTCACCTGGGCTGAAGAAGGCCCTGGAACAGGTCCAGATAAGCGGTCGCGACCGGCGTGACCCGATAGGCCGCGACGGCGTCGGCCAGCGCTTCGGGATCGGGGGCGTCGCCTTCGAGTTCGGCCTGGAGCGCCGACGCCAGGCCGTCGATGTCGCCCGGCTTGACGGCGCGGCCATGGGCCGGCCTCCAGAGCAGATCCTTGATCGCAGGCGTGCAGGCGGTGGCGACCACGGGGCGACCTCGGCCCAGGGCCTCGACGATCACCGCGCCGAAGCCTTCGTGCCAGGAGCTCAGCAGCAGCAGGCGCGCGCGGTCGAGCCACGGGCCGATGTCGGGCGCATAGCCGACGAACTCGACGCGGTCGCGGACGCCTAGGCTCTCGGCGAGCGCCTCCAGCTCGGCCCGCAGGGGGCCATCGCCGACAAAGGCCAGACGCGCTTGCGGGTCCTGGACCTTGGCGAAGGCCTTCAAGGCGACGTCATAGCCCTTCTCCGGCGCCAGGCGGCCGGCGGCGACGATCAGCTTGCCGCTGGCGGCGCCGTTCGGCCGGACATCGTCCTCCAGGGCAGGCAGGGGGATCGCGCTGGCGATGCGGCGGCCCAGCAGCTGGTCGGCTTCCGGGATCGTCTGCGGCGACAGCGTCACCAGGGCGTCGGCGTCCCGCAGCCGGCGGCGCGCGCCGGCCTCGAACGTCCACTGCTTGAAGCCGCTGCGACCGTGCTTGAAGATCGGCGAGCTGACCTGGGCGACGATGATCGGCCGGACGGCGCCCAGGCGCTGGGCCACGGATCGGCTGATCGACCAGTGGAAATTGCCCGGCACGAACAGGACGTCGGCGGGGTGGCGGCGCAGATGCTCGGCCACGGCCTGGCCCAGGCGGAGCCGCGAGCCGAAGCCGCGCGGAATGGGCGGGACGCACTCGACCAGCTCGACAGCCGGTGACACCAAGCTGGCCTGAGCGCCGGTCGCCGCGCCACAAAGCAGGGTCACCTCGTGGCCCGCCTTGGCCCAGGCCTCGGTGAGGCGCAGGGCCACGCGCTCGGTGCCGCCCAGCGGCAGGTCGTGCAGGACGACGAGGATCTTCACGTCAGGCCGCCGCGCGCTTCAGGCGCTGGACGATGGCCGCGCCGCGCGCCGCGAACTGTTCGGCGCCGAAACGTTCCTGGGTGCGGGCGCGGGCGGCCAGGCCCATGCCCGCCAGGCGTCCGGGATCGGACAGCGCCTCGGCCAGGGCGGCGGCGAGGGCGGCCGGATCGCGCGGCGGCGCCAGGAACCCCGTCTCGCCGGGGACGATGCTGTAGGGCAGCTCGCCGACCGCCGAGGCCAGCACCGGCAGGCCCGCCTGCATCGCCTCGTGGGCGGCGACGCACAGACCCTCCGAACGCGACGGCTGCAGATAGAGGTGCAAGGTCGCCAGGAAGCTCGGCGGGTCCTGGCAGAAGCCCGTGAAGCGGACAGTGTCGAGCCCGGCCTCGGCGCGCTGGGCCTCCAGCCGCTCCAGCTCGGCCCCATCGCCGGCGATCAGCACCTCGAATGGCGCGGGCGGCGTGAAGCCCTGCGTCTTGAGCAGAGCCAGGGCGTCGAGCAGGACATCATAGCCCTTCACCGGATGCAGGCGTCCAAGCGCGCCGAGCCGCAGGGTCTCGCTCGGACGCCAGGGCGTGGCCTGGGGCGCGTCGGCCTTCATAGCGAAGATCGGCCAGCAGACCAGCTTGTCCGGATCGGGCGCGATGCGCTCGGCGGTCAGGGCGGTGACGCTCTCGGAATCGCCGATCCACAGGTCCGAGGCCGAGCGACGCCAGCGCAGCAGGGCGCGGTTGGCGGGCTTGAGGAAGGCGGCGTGCTGCCAGCTGACCACCGGCTTGCCCAACCAGCCGCCGACGATCTGGCCCATCAGGGTGGCGCGGGTCAGGGAGGTCCAGACGACGTCGGGCTTCCAGGCCTTCAGCTCGGCGTGCAACCAGCGCAAGGCGGTGATCTGCTGCTTCTCGCTGGCGGGACAGACGCGCACGTCCAGGCCGGCGGCCTCCATGGCGATGGCGCCGCGGCCGTCGCGGCGGCTGAGGGCGAAGACCGCCACCTCGGCCCCGTTGTCGCGCAGCACCCGGGCGATGGCGGGAACGGGCGATTGGGCGCCGCCGCCTTCGACGGAGTTGATCACATAGGCGATACGCATGTCAGGCAGTCCGGGTCGTGCTCGCGGTCGGACGCGCCTGGGCGGCCAGGGCCGCGACCAGCAGGGCCATGGTCAGCACCGCCTGGGCGACGACGCAAGGTCCGATGGCGGCCTGTCCCGAAGCGGGCAGGGCGACGGCCAGCATGGCGACGAGGCCCAGGCTGCCGGCCAGGTTCATGCTCGCCGACAGGCTGGGACGCCCCAGGGCCGTCAGGGCGGCGCTGAGCGGCGGGGCGCACAGCAGGATGGTCCGGGCGATGGCCAGCCACAGCATCAGGCCGCCAGCCGCGGCGAAGCCGTCGCCGCCCATCAGCTTGGCGAAGGTGTCGCCGAACAGGGCAAACAGCAGGCAGACCGGAATGGCTACGGCCATGGTCACGCCGCTGGTCCGGGCGATGGTGGAGATCACCAGCGTCGTCTGGCCCTTGGCCGCCAGCTTGGCCAGCTCGGCATAGGCCGCCTGGCCCAGGCTCTGGGCCGGTTGGGCGATGACCGTGGTGGCGCGCTGGGCGATGGCGAAGAGGCCGGCCGCGGCGGGGCCGCCCAGCCAGCCGATGGCCAGCGGCGTCACGCGCGCGGCCAGCTCGGCGAAGGTCACGTCGGCGTTTGCGCCCAGCATGAAGCGGACGATGCCGGGGTTCTCGGCCCGCACGCCGCGTAGGTCGGCGCTCACCGCCAGCTTGCGCAGCGAGCGCGGCATGGTGGCGAAGGCCATGGCCCACATCACCGCCCACTCCAGCACCGCTGCGGCCAGCCAGGCCCACAGGAAGCCGACCAGGCCCCAGCCGCCGGCCCAGACGGCGACGGCGCCGATCAGGCGCACGATCGGCGGGACCAGGCTGTGGGCGCCCAGCAGGCCGAAACGGCCGGTCACCTGCAGATAGCCGGCGGCGGTGGCCCGCACGGTGGCCAAAACTGCCAAGCTGTAGGGCAGGCTCAGTTCGATGGCGCGCGGCGACCAGCCCAGCTTGGCGCCGATCCAGGGCGCCAGCAGCGCTGCGACCACGACGGCGACCACGCCGCAGGCCAGCTCCAGCGCGGCGGCGAATTTCAGAAGGCGCGCCAGGCGCTGCTCATCGCCTGCCAGCAGGGCCTGGGCGCCGTAGCGCACCACCGCGTGCCAGCCGGGGAACTCGATGATCCCGCCGACGGCCAGCACATAGGTGTGGACCAGCACCAGGACGCCGTACTCGGTCGGGCCCAGGACGTGCGCCGCCAGGGCGATATAGACGAGGCTGATGACGCCGGCCCCGGCCTTGCCGCTCAGGAGACGCAGCGTATTGCCGAAGATGCCGCGCAGCGCGCCGCGATCCTCAGCCATAGGCGACACGGGCGAACTCGGCGATCGGTTGCAGCAGGGGCGCGGTGAGGCCGGCGAAGCTGGCCACGGCGCGGGCGGCGCGACGGGCCGAGGGCTCCTCGGTCAGGTCGAAGCTGTTCTCGAACTGCTCGCGCTGCACGTGGCGATAGCCCGCGGCGTGATCGGCCGAGGCCGTCTCCAGCGCGCTGCCCAGCTGGTCGACGCCGTCGATCACCCGGCCCAGGTTCCAGTGGCCGAAGTTCTTGTCGTCCTGCCAGGCGTGGCCTTGCGGGTTGAGGAAGATGCAGGGGCGGGAGCGCAGCAGGAACTCATAGACCTGGCTGCTGGCGTCGCCGAGATAGATGTCGGCGGCCTGGGTGTAGGCCATGGTCGTCGAGGCGCGGCTGCCCAGGTCGATATGGATGTTCGGGGCGTTCAGGTGCCGGGCCTCCATGCGGCCGGGCCGGTCGATGCGCAGCTTGTCGATGCTGATCGTGAACGGACGCTCGAACAGCATGACGTGCGGCGCGAAGATCAGCTGGTATTCGGGATGGTCGACGAACCAGTCCAGCACCTGGCGACCGGCCGTGAACCACGACGACAGGTGCGGCGAGACGTGCGGGTTGTACAGCACCAGCGGCCGGCCGTCGTTCGGCAGCGGCCGCACCGGCGTGGCCGAGGCCAGGTCGAACTTCGGATAGCCGACCACCGAGATGGCTTCCGGCTTCACGCCGGTGTCGCTGACCAGGCGTTCGCGGATCTTGGGGCCCGAGACCAGGACGTGGTCGAACAGCGCGCTGGCGGGGTCGAAGCCGACGGCCCGGTCGCCCGCGCCGTGACGGGTGTGGATGATCTTCAGGTGATCCAGGCCGAACTTGGTCTTGAGGATCAGCGAGGTCTTCTCGGCCACCACCAGCACGTCGACCGAGCGGAAGAACTCGAGGTTGTCGCGGTAGAACAGCAGCTTGCCGGCTGGCACCAGGCGCTCCAGCAGCTGGTGGGCCAGCTGGCTGGACGTGCGCGTCAGGCCCAGCTCCACGACGGGCAGGCCTGGCCGGCCTCCGCTCAATCGGGTGACCTCGGCCGTCAATCGCGCGTTCGACGTGGCGATGACGATCTCGGCGTCGAGATTGGCGTCCAACATCGCCAGGGCGATCGGCAGGCTGTGCGCCACCTGATGGACTTGGTCGTGATTGAAGAGGAAACAGATCCGCATAACAGTCTGACGCCGCCGATCGGGCGAGGCCGTACTGTTTGTTTAAAAAGGTTCCCTGCGACGTCTCGCCGCAGCGCGTCTAGACCTACGAAGACCGGCCGGCGCGCGCGGCGCGCATGCGGATCTTGCGGGCGATATCGATCGCAAGACCGTGCGGCGAGGCCTTGATCCACTTGGCGTCGAACAGGGTCACCGGCCCGCAGGCGGCCAGGGTGTGGCGGCCGCCGGTGTAGCGGCCGGCGTCTGCGGGACCTTTCAGGATCGGCGTCGCCTCGGCCTCGAAGCGGTCCGGGGTCAGGACGTTCAGCGCCAGCAGGCGCAGGTCGCCGCCATAGGTGCGCGTGCAGTCCTGGACCGGCAGGTGCAGGCGGCCCTCATGCACGAACGGCGTGCCGCCCGGCCGGCTGCTGGCCAGGTCGATCCGCACAGGATTGCCGGGATGCGGTGTCCACGGGCCTTGCAGGCGGTCGGCATAGGCCAGGTGCAGCTTGCCCTGCTTGTCCTGTTGCGTGCCATCCGGCGAATAGGCGCACCACCAGCGGCCTTCCCACTGGAAGAAGGTCGGGTCGATGGCCGGGGTGTCGAAAGCGATCGTCGTGACCGGCTCCCAGACGTCCGGGAACTGTTTGGCCCGGTACAGCGTGAAGGTCCCGGACCGGAAGGCTTCCGGCGTCATCCAGGTCTCGCCCTCGGCCTCGAACACCACGGGGTAGGAGAGGTGCCACGGCTCGCGGATCACCGTGCTGCGGCGGACGGTGCGATAGTCGGCGTCGAGCTCCAGGTGGTCGATGATCCCGTGCCGCGTGCGATAGTCATAGGCCTCGGCGAACAGATGCAGCCGCCCGTCGCGCCACAGACCGAACGGGTCGGCCAGGAACGTGTAGCTAGGCTCCTCGGGCAGCCAGCGGACCTTGGCCTGATGCAGGCCGCCCGCCTGGGCGATGTCCTGGATGGGGCACTCGAGGACGCCGACGCGCCAGATGTCAGAGAACAGCGGCATGCCCCTGCGCTAGCCCAACGACGAATGGAATGGCAAGCCATCTCCGCGTCCTTGCGCGGGGCGAACGCCTCGCCCAGATAGCGATCCAGGCGCCGGATTTCTGTTTTGCGCTCGTCTGCTCTATACGCGCGGCCAGCGATGCCCGGTCCGAAAGCCGATCCGTCCTTGGATGAACGAGCCTGTTGATAACCCTGTAAGAATGCCGAAATTCCAACCGCATAGATTTTCCGTCGCCCCGATGATGGACTGGGTTGATTGGACAGACTGTGTAATGTTTTGAATGGGTTGGCGTGCAATAAAATCGGCCGTCTAGATGGGATGGCTGGACGGATTTCCTAGTATTTTGAATGGGGCGTGTGCAGTCGATTGGGCTGAAGGATTGGACCGACTGAGCGCGCACGGAACGAGAACAAACGGGGGGTAAACTCGTTCTCCAGGGCTAGGCCAATGGGCGAGGGGGCTGCAGGTTTTTCAACGAGATGCGTCCTGAAGCCGGTTGATGTAGAGTCGCTGCATGTCGTCGCTATCTAAGAAATCTCGTTTGCCGAATTCGCGTGTGCTGGATCAGCAGGCGTTCGCCGCCATCACGGCGGTCGAAGGTCTTGAGCTCAGTGCGGCGAGCAAGGGACGGCTGGACTCGCTGAAACGCTCGAACCTTTCGGCGGACGAACGTCGAGCCGAAGTGCTCCGCACCTACAAGGGACTGAGCAAGCGTAAGTGAGCGGTGGCTACGACGCGTTCGACGACCCTTACGCCTACAAGAACACCGACGTCCTGAAGAATAGGGCGGGCCTTCGGGATGCAGAACTGCTCGAAGGTTTTGAGCTCGAAATGACGGCGCTGCGAGCGGACGAACCGCTGCCGGCGGGCCGATATGGCGCCGCGCACTATCGAGCGCTTCACCGTCATCTGTTCCAGGACGTCTATCGCTGGGCCGGACGATATAGAACTGTCCGCACGGCCAAGGGCGGCAATGCCTTCTGCTATCCAGAACACATTGCCGCGAATATGGGCCAGCTGTTTGAGCGTCTGCGGCGTGAGCCGTTCACAGGTGGCGCGACCTTCGAGGCGTTCGCGACAGCAGCGGCGGATTTCCTCGCCGAACTAAATGCCATTCACCCCTTCCGCGAAGGCAACGGCCGCATCCAACTAATCTTCCTACATATGATCGCCGTACGAGCCGGCCATCCCTTGGACATGCGCAAGGTGGAGCAGGCAACGATGATCCCCGCGATGGTCGCCAGTTTCCGCGGAGACCTGCGTTTGCTCCTAGAGGAGCTGCGCAAGTTGCGCGCCCTAGCTTAGGCCGAACATGACTCTTAGGCGACCTTGGGAAAATCCGCTTCCTGGCAACTGCCGGGGCGCTAGCGGCGTCGGTTCTGCGCCGTTGTGGCGCGGCTTCGTTGCTTGCAGTGTCGGAGTGTTTCGTCAACCGAATTGCTCAAGTGCAGCGTTGCCTTCGCCTTCAGCTGCAATGCTCCGCAGTGCCGTAACGGGTGGAGCCTACTTTGCGCCCAAGGTGGAACTGAGCCAACGTCCTCCACGCCATTGAATGATCGCCACGCGCGCGGCTCCTTGCGTGTCGGCCTTGGCGGTCTGAAAGGCGCGGGGTATCTCGCCGCCACCATCCGCGTGAGGTTCTTGAGGGCCGATCGCCATTGCGCAGGCGGGATCGGAGTACCCAGCCTTTGCCGCCAAGCTTGTGCTGCTGACGATTACGAACCGGGTCTGGGAAAGGGCACTCAAGGCGAAGGCGCGGCGGTGCATCCAACGGTTCTCGCCAACGCCCGAGTCTAACAAGGGGGCGAAAACCCAGTCGGGCTGATACTGGATCATAAGTTGCTCGGCGAGGAGCTGAGCTTGCAGATCCTGGCAGATCAAGATCACGCAGCGGCCAAGGCCATCGATGTCCGCCACGATCAATTCGGCGCCACCCGAAATGTCTTCATACAGCAGGGTCCCTGCTGGTGGTGCGATCAGTCCGAAATCCTTGGCTCTCTGCTCGTCCAGACCTGCGGGCCACAGCTTTCTCTGGCGCCACAGCTCAGCCCCTGAGCTATTGACCGAGCGAGCTTCGTTCCAAGGCTGATCGTTGGTGTTCTGTCGGGTTGCTCCGCTTCCCGCGACCAAGAGCCGAGCGGCGCAATTGGTGGTGCTGAGAGCTTGTGCGAGTTGATCCGCGTGCTCCTCTGACACCATAAACTCGGGAGCAATCGCTAGATCGATCGCGCCGGCCTCAGTTAAGGCATGGAGAATGCAGCTCTGAGCGTCGACGTTTGCGGAAGGTTGGAAATCAACCCAGCCTTGGCCTTCGGTCTCGCGTTGCCGAGCCTGAATATCGTCTGCAGCTTCAGCAATAGGCACAAAGGCGATCGATTCAGCGCCAGGTGCCAAGCCAGGGGCGACACCTCGCGCGACCGCCGCAGGAATGGTCCTGACAGACACGGGAATTCGGCGCCCGTCCTGATCAAGCACTGAGGTCGCTACGGTTAGAGCAGCGAAGCGGTCAGCTAAGCTGTCGGCGCTGGAGGCTGTTGGATGACGCGCGCCGCGCAGAAGCGGCCCTCTTGGGATAAGGCGCTTCCCATCGTGGTCAGCGTAAAAGCCTGTGAGCAGCCGTTCATCGCGGGTTGCTCGCAGCCACCTGGGCAGCGCGTGCCGCACTCCGCTACTTGGCGGCGCCACTACGGCACGGGGATGAACGAGGTAGTAAGCCTCGTCGATAGCCCGCATCACAGCGAGCACTTGGCCTCGGAAGGTGGCGTCGTTGAGAGCGCCATCCCCTATGAGGCCCTGCAATATTGCGTAGGCGTCCTCAGCGTTTTGTTGACGCAACAGCGCCTCGCGCGCCCGGCGGGTGAACGCAACGGATGGCAGTTTCGCGCCAGCTCTTTGCGGCCCGGTCCAATCGGACGCGCAAGCCCACAGCGCCATGAATAGTGCTGCTGGCGTGCGGAAAGGTGAGTAAACCTTGCTCACGATTGTGGAGTGGAGGGGCGACGACCGGCGGAAACCGCGGCGGCGTCCTGAAGGTGAGCCACGATCTCAAGCGGAGCGCCGGCGGCTGTAAGAGCTTCTAGAAGTCCGGTTAGCGGCTCCGTCAAACTTTCCCGGGTCTTGCCGCCAATGGTGTGCCGGCGCCGGTCAAGCGTTCTCCAGACCATGAGCGCCGTTTCACCAAGCACTGCGACGGTGTTCATGGCTCGATTTCGAGGAGATCCGGCCATCAGCCAAGCCAGATCTGTCGCAGTCTGGAAGAAGACGGCAACAGTTCGAGGTATTCTTCCCCAATAGTTGGCGTTTTGCAGGAGCATCCGGCGATCTTGCCCATCAAGGGCGTGGTCGCAGAATTCCAACGCCAGATCAGGCTTGTTAGCGCGAACGATCACCTGAGCCAGATCGACAAATTGAATCACCATGCTGCCTGGCGCCTGCAGTGCTCCGTGCTTCGCGGCGAGGACCGCGTGGTGGGCGGCTTCATCCGCCGAAAGAATATCGGCAGGCAGTCGAGCAAGGCGATTATGGAGTTCGAAGGCTAGCCTGGCGAACTCGGATCGACCGCTAAGGTCTTGGCCTGATAACCCAGCAAGCGCAGTCGTCAGTTCATAGAACGCCTTCGACCAATTTTCTTGCCTTTCAGCGATTTCCCCTCGGAAGAGCATGGTCTCGATCTCGGCAGCCTGGACCTGCTCCAGCTGGTCAGCGGCAAGTTTAGGAGCGCCGGACCCGATGGCTTTGATCAGGCGAAGGCATTCGCCAATGGTTTGGCTTGCAGCTTCAAGTTCGCTTTGGAGGATGTAGAGGCGCGCAGCTCGACGTCGGTGGGTGAGGCGCCGAAGCCGATTAGCGACAGTATTGGCGTCGGCGAGTAACCCATCAAGTTCCTCGAGAAGGGCAAGTTCTTCTTCTGGGTCCAGATAGAAGCTCAAGGCTTCGACGTTCCGCTCGATCGCCATGGTGAGGAAGCTGCGCCACTTTTCAGGCTGGGCTGCGGCAAGGGCTCTTAGGAGATCGAGGGTGCGATGCAGCATGTCGACCGCTACGAACGGACCGTCACCGCGGCTTGCCAAGAACAGCGAGGCCTCGACCAGAGCGGTTACATAGTCGTCGCTCAGATCACCGCCGTCTATGACAGTATCGAAGGCGCTTTCAAGCAGGCTTTCCAGTTCCTTGATCGCGCGCGCCGAGTCCGACGCCATTAGTTTCGTGACGTAGTCGATCGTGGCGTGGCGAGGCTGTAAGCGACGCCGCACCATGTCGATCCACGCGGGGTTCAGCTGCGGCAAGTCAATAGGTGTGTCGAGTAGCCGGCTCGCGAGCCTTGCGTAGTTCAGGCAAAGAGGGTCGGTCGTAGGGTCCGTCGCGGTAATTTGGGCCAGGGTTTCATAGTACGGAACGTTGTCGCCGGCGCGAACAGATAGAATTTTAAAATCATCGGAGACCGCGTCTTCTGAGAAACCGCCGATTTTACTTAATTCTAATATGCCGCGAGCGCGGGCGTCATCTTCCTCGGCGGTGCCTTTGATGGCGACGCGCATTGGGACCGCGTGCAACTCGATCTCATCTTGGCGACGCGTCCGAATGGCGGCTGCAACGCGTGCAACGCCATCAATATTCTGACGGTTGAGAATAAAGCACAGGGCGACTCCGTCAGGCATCTGGGTTGTGCAGATGCCTGATACGTCGGCCAAGCCGGTGCGGCTATCTATTAAAATAAAGTCGTAGTTGCGCTTAGCCCAGCGTCGGAGGTTTTCCAGGACGCTTCCGCCTGCATAGTCACTGAAAAAACTAGGCCAAGAAAAATGCGCGAGCGCGTCGACGTAATCAACTGGCTCGGACGCCGTAGTTTTTACCTTCGGGCTGCCGGCATTGATGAAGTCTAACCGGCCGATATTGACGTCGTCAGGGTCATTTTCATCATTGGCTCTTAGAACGCCGCGCACATACGAACTAAAGACATCCGGGTCATCGAAGCGCTCAAAGATCGATTGCGTGTCTGCGGCCGTCGTCGCGCCTTGCAGCGAAGACGTCCAGTCCCAAACAAGATCTAGGATGCCTGGGCTTTCCTTTAGCGCTCGCGCTTCTGGCGCTTCCAGCAGCCCACGGAAATAGTAAGGTAGGCCTGGGGCCTCCAAGTCCCAGTCCATGACCAGGACGCGGTGGCCATTGTTGGCTGCCAAAAAGGCGACGTTGGCGAGGGCCATCGTCCGGCCAACGCCGCCCTTGTAAGAATAGAAGGTGATAATGCGGCCTTCGCGCAGAGGGCGTGCCACTGTCAGTTCCCAAGCAGGGGTGGGTTCGACAGGGTCGGCCAATCCCTAAAAGTATTGCTGACATTTTGTTGTCGGCTTCGCATCAGCCGCACTTTCGCGGGGTCTCGGTGTGGCAGTGCTTCTGGTTCCACAAGGCTATCGAAAGCGGCGCGGGCCTGTGGCGTCAGAAAGTTGTAGAGGCTCGTACCATCTCGCCGGTAGTCGACAACGCCGAGCTCTCGAAGCTCGTTCAGGCGGCGGCTAACGGTTTCGGGGCGGACACTAAGAAGCGTGGCAAGTTCTCTGCCCGTATGATCAGATTTGGCAAGCGCGCGCACGTAGCCCACTAACGAGGCATTGCTAAACACGTCCGTGAACCGATCGTCGGCGCGGCGTTCAGCGGCTTGTGCCGCAAGGTGCTGGGCGAAAGCGACCTGACCAAGCCAGAATGCGGCAACGCTATCTTCCGATGCGCTGGCTGCGCCGCGAACAGCTGCGGCGGCATCGGGAGGGCTCTGGCGGAGTAGGGCGGAGAAGAAATCGCTGAGCGTCGCCTTGATGTCGTCCAGCTCGGCTCGCTCGGCTCCAGCAAGCGCCTCTTCAAGGCGCTCAGCTATAACGCTTTCCAGGTTCGCGGGGAGGCGGTTGGGAGCTACGCCTTCCTCTATCAGGTGAGCCAGGAAGCTCCAGTTGGCGATGGTCATACTCAATCTCCCAAGTTCGTACGCTCATTTAAGCACGACCGGGTAAACGATCAACTACCATCATTGATCCATGGTTGACATTTATGGTCCCGCGCGTCACCTTGTCCGCATGTTCAGCTGTCTAGCTCCTCTTGCGGTCACTGCCGCTCAGCCCTGCGGGCCGAGCGACTCGATTCGCTTGAGTTGGTCGGCAGAATCGGGAGAAGTCACCCTTGGTGCCCTACTAATAGATGAGCGGATGGTTAACATCGGCACATCTAGTGGCCTTTTGTGCTTGACGCCTAGCGCAAGACAGCGCCAACTTCACTTTGACATCGGTTCCGACGAAAAAAGCCGCCGGGGTGGCGACCCCGACGGCTTCGTTTGGACTGATCTGCGTACTCGTGCGAGGGCGCAGGTTCGAGGCCAGCAACAGCCGGAGGAGACTCCGGAGGCCCTTGAAAGTCAAGCCCTCGCCAGCCACCAGCGGGCGGGGGCGGCATGATGAAGACGTTCTAGAGCGATACGCAAACCAACCCGCAAGCGCGGGCTCAATGCGCCATGGGACCGCAGCTGCGGTCGACATCCTCACCCTCATCATGAGACCGCGCCTTGTGCGCGGAACAAGAGCCTATGCCTCTCACAAACCAACAATTGAAGGCGTACGACGCCAATGTGCTGCGCTTGCCTCAGGACAAGCGCACCGAATACCACGGCCAGGTCGATCGCCTGGTCAAGAACCTGACCGAGCACCTTAAGGCCACCAGCAAGATCAAGGTCGTTCGGGTGGTGAAGGCGGGGTCGTTCGCCAAATTCACTATCCTACGCAAGACGTCGGATGATCCCATCGACGCCGACGTCGTGTTCTACCTGTCCGGGGATAACCTCGATCACGAGACGCTTCAGGCCTTGAATGACAAGATCCTGGAGGCGCTGACGAACGCCTATCCGACAAAGCAGGTCGAGGACTTCGAAATCCAGCGGCGCGCGGCCACCGTCACCTTTGTCGGCTCGGGCCTGTCTGTCGACATCGTGCCGGTGGTGGCCGATCCAGCCCACCCCGGCTACGGATGGCAATTCGATCTGGAAGATGGCAGCCGCCTGCGCACCTGTGCGCCCTGCGCGATCAAGTTTGTCCGCGATCGCAAGGAGAACGACCCCGATTTCCGCACATTGGTTCGGCTGGCTAAGCGCTGGCGCAACCACGCGGAACTCAAGCACCTGAAGTCGTTCGTCATCGAGCTGATCATGGCGCACGTGCTGGCGCTTTACGGTCGCTCGGGGAGCCTGGAATCGCGCTTTCGCCAGTTCCTGCTCTACGTCGCGCAGTCAGGACTGAAGGAGCGGATCGCCTTTCCCGAGAACGTCGGGGACATTCCGGCCTTCGCGGATCCGGTGGTGATCATCGATCCGGTCTGCAACACCAACAACGTCGCCAGTCGGCTCTCCGAGGTCGAACGGTTGGAGATCGTGGCGGCCGCCCAGCAAGCCTGGGAGGCAGCGCACTTCGCATCCGTCGAAGGCGATCACGACCTCTGGAAGGAAATCTTCGGGCGCCGCTTCAAGGTGGAGGAAGCCGCATGAGCGACTCTCTCACCCGTACGCGCGCGGCCACCTTCACCTCAGCCGATGTCGCTGCAGCCGTGAGGCGCCTAGAAACCGATCTCATCATGGTCGCCCAGAGCACCGGCGCGATTACCGAGGCTAAGGCGCGTGAATACGCCCATGACGTCGAGGCTCTGGCGCAAGCGGGCTATCTCAAGTCGGTGGACCTCACCCTGCTGACTGGCGGCAGCTCTGGCTCCGAGGTCAAAGCAGTGACCTACTACGTCAATGAGGAAGCCGGCGGCTTGGCCGCCAGTCGCCCCGGCGGTGTTCTGTGGCCACGTGTCGATAAGCCCTATCTCAGGATCGTACTCAGTCACACCAGGGCCTACGACCAGGCAGCCAAGCAGAAAATGAGTTCCAAACTGACGATCAGCTGGTCTGCGACGGATGCGGATACCCGACACTTGGCTCTGAGCCAATCTGGCGGGCGCAACTATGTCAGTGGCGCCTATGGCTTGCAGCGGAGCGATTTCCAATGAGTGGCGAGATCAAAGTCTTTGATCAGGAAATCCTTCTGCCCGACGCCCAGCTCGGCGCGGTGGCCAAGGGCCTCCTTGGGTTCGAGGCGCGCTACGCTCGCATCCAAGCGCACCTGCGCCTGCTGCTAGCCGGGCCCGAACTAGAGGCATGGAATCGTAAGTTCCACCAAGGGAGACTCGGTCTGAGCGCCGGGCTGGGCGAGCAGTATCCGCTGATGATCCTTCACGGCGACGTTGGTACCGGCAAGACCGCCACCGCAATGGCCCTGGCCGATCGAGTGGTCCGCGAGGCGCGTGCCGATGAATCTGTGCTGTTCAAGCTGAGCAATCGCGTTCGCGGCAGTGGCCACGTCGGTGAGATGGGGTCTCTTCTCGCGGAGGCATTCGCTCAGGTGACCAAGGCGGCGGGCAGGGGGCGTCGGGCCATCCTCGTCATCGATGAGGGGGACTCGATCGGTGCCGATCGCGGCCAAGCGCACAGCCATCACGAGGACAAGGTGGCGGTGAACACCATTATCCAGGCGATCGACGATCTGCGTCGCTACGGCGGGCGGGTGCTCGTCATCCTCTGTACTAACCGCTTCAGCGTGCTTGATCCGGCGCTGGTTCGTCGCGCGGCCGTTGTCGAGGAATTCACCCGGCCTGATGGCCAGGAACGCCTGGATCTCCTCCGTTTGGACCTCCAGGGTCTCGATCTATCCGACACCCAACTGCGGCAGCTGGCGACGGCGACTGGGCCGCAAGGCGATCGACCAGGTTGGACCTATTCCGACATCCGCACCCGGCTATATCCGAAGGCGTTGGCGGAAGCTTATCCCCACGGCCCGCTGCGGTTTGAGCACCTTAGCCGCGCGGCCTCCACGCTGCGGGCTTCGCCCGTGATGAGGGATCGTTGATGGCTCGTTCACCGCTTTGGGGGCGGCGCATCCACATCGCCGGCAGTGTTCACGCCGATCCAAGCGTCGCCTCGCCCGAGGCCGTGGTCGAGGCCGAAGCCTTGATCGCGACGCTCGTGCCGCGGCTCGTGCAGTTGGGTGCGAATTTCGTAATTCCGGTCGATGCCGAGAAACATCATGGTGATGGCCGCCCGGTTTGCTTGGACTGGCAGGTCTGGGACGCCGTCGCCTCCGCCTTGGCGCAGCGCCCGTCAGGGGCGCCTGCTCCGCTAGCGGTCGCCGTGCAGCATCATAAGAGTGAGGCTCAAGTGCCAGCGGCGCGCGAAGCGCTTTGGGACAGCCTGCGGCTGACCGAACACGTGGCGATCGAAAACGCAGCTCAATGGGACATGAACATCAAGCGGATGGAGGCCGCGGCCCGTCGCGGCGACATTCTGCTCGCGATCGGCGGTGGAGAGGGCGTCCACTACCTGGCAAATCTGTATCACGAGGCTGGTAAGCCGATTGTCCCGTTGAACCTGCCCTTAGCGCCGCCCGATCAGGGGGCCCGAAAGGTTTTCAACTTCGGTCTAAGTGGCAACAATGCTCGTCGCCTGTTCCAGGTGCGCGAGGGGCCCGAGCCGCATCATTGGCTGAACCGCCTCAACTTTCCGGTCCGACGGTCAATTGCCGAGCGGGCTGGAGACATCATCGAGTTGCTGGAGGCCCTGGAACGCCCCCGCGCCTTCGTCGTCCGCCTGCTGAATCCCGATCTGCCAGACTACCTCGAGGTTGACCGCTTCTTTGATTCCATCGTCCAGCCGGTGGTGGAAAGCGAACTCGGGTTCAAGCTGACGGTGATCGACGGCTACCAGCAGTTCGAACACCCGCGGATTGATCAGGAAATCTTCAGCAAGCTGCATCGCAGCGGCGTAGTGATCGCTGACATTACTGGGGTGCGTCCCAACTGCTTCATCGAATTGGGTTACGCTCTGGGCCGTGGCCATCCGACGCTGATGACGGCGCGGGCCGGTACGGCCAATCCTTTTGATACCGCCACGATCCCGGCGCACTTTTGGAATTTGTCGGGCAAGCAGGAGGACGCCCGGGACGCTTTTCGCAAGCACTGGAAGGCGGCAATTGGTCGCCCACCGCTCGTCTCACCAGACCCGTTGATCCCATGAGCCAGCAGGAAGTTTTCATATCGGTCGACGTCGAAGCGGCCGGGCCCTATCCCGGCCGCTACAGCTTGCTGACAATAGGCGCATGTTTGGCACATCAGCCGGATGTCGTCTTCAGGGCGTCACTCAAGCCGCTGTCTATGGAAGCTGATCCAAAGGCGCTGGAGGTCACGGGCCTGTCGCTCGACGTCCTGGCGGAAACGGGGGAGGCACCTGGCGAAGCCATGGCGCGCTTTGAGGCGTGGATTTCTGAGGTCACGCCCAAGGGAGCGATGCCAGTTTTTGTGGGGCTCAACGCACCTTTCGACTGGGCGTTCATCAACCACTACTTTCTGGAGGAGCTAGGCCGTAATCCTTTCGGATTCTCCGCGCTGGACATCAAGGCTCTCTATATGGGCGCCACCGGCTGCAACTGGCTGGAAGCACGTTCAAGCGTGATGCGCCGAACGTTGGGTGCGATCCTAGAGGGCGACCACGACGCGCTCCATGACGCGCAGGCTCAAGCCGAGCTGTTTATACTTACTCGCCAGCGTGGGGCCGGGGAATAGGCACGGTTCAGCTACCGGTGACATGAGAACCTCCGCATGAACGTAGAGTCGGAAAGCCTGGCCGGTAAGGTCATGAAGGTCCTGGCCGTCGACGAGACGGAGGGCAGGGTCTACGTGCGTATCCTGGATGGACGCACTGGCTGGTTTACGGCTCCCGAACCCTTGCCCGCCAAAGGCGACGTTTTCCTTGTCGATGAAGATGGCCAGCCTCGGGCCGCTGGGAAGTCGCTCTGGCCCGAACACAAGTCGATCGCTGTCGTACGGCACGTCGACGTCGACGGGTCTATCCTGCTCGACAACGGGCTTTCGATCATCCCGGCCGCCAACGACCTGAAAATCGAGCTGAAGGCGAACAACACTGTCGAGTACAGCGAGACGGACGGCGTTCTGCGCCTGATCTCCACCACACCCATCCGTAGCCGCGACTTTGGTCTCGATGAGGCGGAAATCCTCAACGAGTATCTCGTCAAGCCGGGGTCCGAAGCGCTGACCTTCAAGGATTTCGGCGGTTATCCGGCGGTCGTCGCCCAGGCGCGGGAATTGATCGACACCCAGTTTCACTTCCGCGAGAATTTGGAGGCGATCGGCGCCAAGCCCTTGAAAGGCATCTTGCTGACGGGGCCGCCGGGCACGGGCAAGACCCATCTGGCCCGCATCATCGCCCAGGAGTCCAAGGCTGACTTCTTTTTGATCAGCGGCCCTTCCGTCGTCAGCAAATGGGTCGGCGACACGGAGAGCACGCTGCGGCGCCTCTTTCAGGCGGCGACGACGAGCCCAGCGGGACGGGCCATTATCTTTTTCGATGAGATCGACAGCCTCGCCGAGCGAAGGACCTCCACGTCGCACGACTTTTCGAACCGGCTCGTCGCTCAGCTCCTGACACTGCTCGACGGCTTTGAGACCGCCGGCAAGAGCGTGCTCGTCGTAGCCGCGACAAACCGCATCGACTCGCTCGACCCGGCCTTGACCCGTCCTGGCCGGTTTGACTGGGAGATCGAGTTTGGCGAGCCCGATCTCCAAGACCGCCTGGATATCCTGCACGTCGGGGCCCGTCGGTTGAAGACGACCGATGACCTGCCGCTGCCTGATATCGCCGTCCTTAGCGCGGGGTGGTCAGCGGCGAAGCTGACGTCGCTTTGGAGCGAGGCGGCTCACATCGCCGCGCGTGACCAACGGTCCGAAATCTCGGGCGAGGATGTCGTCCTGGCCTATGAACGGATGGCCCGGCGCCCTGACCGCGCGGCCCCATCGGGAGATGCGACGTGAACCCATTCCGGTGGTGGAAGCGCTGGCGCGCCAAGGTGCGCGCCGAAAAGGCCGAAAAGGCCCAAGCCAAGAGACCGCCGATCCCCTTGCGCGAGTTCGTCTATCTCGACGAGGTGAGCCTGCGAAGCCTGCTGTCGTCTCAGACCGGTGAGATGACAGAGAGTAAATCCGAACAGGTGCTCGACGCGCTGACGGCGGAGGCGAATACCAAGATCGCCGCCGACGCCCAGGTGGCCAAGGCGGAACTCACATCCAAATTCCAGACGACTAACAGCAGCACCCTGCAGACCTCTCGCAAGGCTACAGTTCAATCCTGGTTTCGGGAGCTTCATGACCTCCCAGGCCTGAAGTTGATCGAGCCGCGCGCAGAGGTCGCCGCCGCCAGGGATCTGGAGACCTTGACGCTGAACGCCGATCCCTCGGTGGTTGCACGGACATCGGCGCTTTCTCGGGGCACCCTGGTCGAGTTTCGCGTGGGGCTCACAGCCGATCCGGTCTTCCACATGGGCACCGTGGTCTCGGAATTCTCGGGGATGGTTGAAGACTACCCCGAGATGATCGCGGACCCCGACGCTAAGGCGACGTTCAAGGAGTTCGAGCCACTCAACAAGATCCTGCAAAGGTTGCTGGCGGGCCTCATCCCGGTACGAGGGCGCGCGCTGGACTATCGCGTCGTCGTCATTGCCGGCGTCGAGTATGTCGTGCACCGCGAGGCCTGCGCAGGCCTGGGCTTGGAGGAGCGCCCGCTTGAGATCGTCGGGGTTACGGAACACCTTGCCTATTGGAAGGATATCCGGCGGGTTCTGTTTTCCAGCGCTGAGTTCACGGTGCTTTGCCGGATTTCCAAAAACGGCCTGCACGACACTTGGACGCCGGTGAAGCTGGCCGACCTCTTTAGCCAAATGGCGCCAGACCTAGTCGAGCATCTCAACGCCGCTGGAAAGCTGCCGTTCATATCGGGCGCGCACCCGGCAACGGTCATAACGCCGGCTCCGACGAACGCGACCCGCCTTGGTGAAGCGCTCCGAATTTATGTGGCCCTATGTCTTGAAGAGCTGGAGCGGACGCTCACGGCCGAACAAATGAGCGCAGTCGAGCAGGAAATCGATCAGATCAAGCACCTGGCGGAAACCGCGTCCGATCAACGAAGCGCCTTCTTCGTCGTCGAGCAGGCGTTGACCGCCACCTGCGGCGCGATGGTAAGTGCGGCCCGCAATCTAGAGTTTCGCGACGCGGCGCGTGCCAGGGCTGGCGTCTCCCTCTTTCCCAGCTTGGCGCGAAACGAACCTGCACCCCAGTCAGCACCCATTGTTGAGAACCTAAGCGAGCTGCCTCGCATATTGGATGTTGAGGTGGTGGCTATCTATTGGTGAGCCTGTTCAGAGTCACCGAGGTTTGGCCTAGCGCCGGCCGACCGATCGAGATTCTGGCAAGAACGGCCGCAAAGTCGTGTTTTTGAAACGCGACCTGAGTCTGCAAATGGCGCAACGTAGATTCGAACGCCCCTTACCGCCCTTTTGGTGCAGATCAGTGGATTTGGTGCTCAACCGCCCACCCGCTTTAGAAACACCTCTAGAGCTAGCTCGTCCGACGCTGTGACCCGGAAGGAGCGCGCTACAAACTCACCGCTTATCTCGCGGCTGACGTGCTGGTTATCAATTTGCGAGATCACCAAGCCAAGCGCGGGATTGAGGCGGCGCTGTCCCCAGCCGGTTTCCTCCATCAACCTCTGCGCATTGACGGTATGTGAGGTCTGGCCCTCCAGCTTCGCCGTGTCGAGAATCCTTCGGATTAGGTCGCAGGCGTCCGCGTGAGGGTCAGTACCATACGCGACCGGATCGAATACGGCATAAAGGCTCAACGTCGGATTAGGGGCCGGCACAGCGTTGCCGTGTACGCTTTCAAGCGACACCAGGCCTTCGCGTTCAAGCTCCGCAAGTGCTCTTGTAAGGTCTCGGGGCGATGTTTCCGGGAAGCTGGCAGCAAGGTCGCTATCGTGATCGAGATGGTTGAGCCCACTATAGGAATGCTTCGCCATCCAAAGTCCGATCTCCTTCGATAGGGAGCCGATTTCGAGCCGAAGATCATCAAGCGTCATGGGCGTCTTACTCCTTTGAGGGGGTGTTGTTTCGGCTTGGATCTGAAGGTAGTTGATGGTTGGAGAAGGCGCTCCACACAGCCACTCATCTAGGCCATCAACGATGCCCTGGCAGATAATGGCGAACCGCCTAACGTCGTCCGCGACCAATTGGACGGTTTGACCGAGGCGAGCCTCTGCGGCGTGTTCGGCGAACTTTGAGTCAACGACACCGAGATTGTGGCCGATAATGTGGCGCTTCTGGATGTTGAGGCGCAGCACCGAGGCGTCCTCCTCGCCCAGATCGGCGAAGGGATCGAACCCTAGATCCTTGAAGCGCTTTTCCGCACGCTCGACATTCTGGAAGTCGTTGCCGACAGGCTTGACGGCTGGAGCATCCGTAGGACGGTTCTCAATGCCGTAAAGGTAGACCGTCTTAAGCGTCGCTTCGAACGCGGTGAGAACATCCTCATGAGCGTTTCCAAGGAGCCGGTAAGCCAACTCCTCAAGGCCTTCGCCTTGCGCTTCCGCCAGCTCAACCTGAGCATTCACGAGCTGACGCTCGCGCTCGAAATGAAGCCTTAGGTTTGGCGCCCCGCAATCTGGGCAAAAAAGGCCGATCGCGTAGACGCCGTAATCACGTCCACAATGATCGCATACAAGCTCCCGCAATAGGTCTTCGCGGTGGAAAATGAGGCGCGGCTTCGGGACGTGTGTGGCCGGCTTGTAGGTGATGTACTTGGAGTTACGGGCCACGCCCTTCAGCATGTCAGAGAGCGCGGCCCGAACATCAGCTATCGCTGCCTGCTTGACCGTGTCGATGACGGCCTGCCTATCGTCTGGATGTACGAAGTCGCCGTGTGCGGCTACCACTCCGCTATAAGGGCAGACTGTCTGCTGCGATCTCGGCTCTAACTTCATTCGGGCGCGCGCCTGCGCGGTGACCTCGAAATCTGCCTCAACGCCGCCGAGGAGGAAGTGCCGCGGATGTGCGTTCTCGTTTGGCGACATCCTGTAGATCCGCCCGGCCGGCGTACTTGGCGGTCGAATCGCGAGCTGCATATTCTTATCGGTTCCGCCAACACGATATTTATTCAGATTGTTAAACTTCATGGGCTTGCTCCAGCGACGAGCTTGCGGAGCAGTCGGGAATAAATCAAGAACATTGGTGGCTGCGCAGTCAAACGACCTTAGTCAGTACTGCGTGAGAAGAGACTACTATGGTCGCTTCGCTCAGGGTCGATGCTCGCCCTCGCGACTTGGTGGTGAATGTCGCCCTCCTGGAGGGGACCCAATGTCTGTTGATGGCGCGCCGCTGCCGGCAACTTTGCCCAGCTATCTCTTCGTTGCTGAAGGCAAAAGCCGGTGATGAACGGTCGACACCGTCCACGACACCGTGAACTGGTCGATGGCGGCATGGACCGGAGAGGCCGCCAGCTCGTCCATCAGCCGCGCGGCCGCCGTCTCTCCGTCCCGGACGCTGGCCCAGATCAACAGGTCGACCACTACGCCGTCGCCACGCTGGGCGATGCGCCGGGAGACGAAGCTCGGCTGCCTGAGCAGCCAGGCATCGACATCGGCGTTGGCGGCGACGAAGTCGTCGATCGTCAAGCCGGACGTGAGTTTGAAGGTCGTGACCTCAATGGCGTCCATGGGCGTCTGCTCCAACTACAGATCGATGATCTGGGTGCCGGGGATCGACGTGGCGAAGTCGGGTCCAAACACGGTCGCCGGCGTCTGGAAGCCAGAGTGGTGCTCGCCCGCGAGGACGCGGCGTGCGGCTTCGGCGGCGGCGAGCGGTGTGTAGGAATAGCCGTTGACGGTCTCGATCATGGCGCTGGCCAGCGACCCGTCCGCGCCCAGGACCTCGACGACGACCTTGGCTCGGTTTTCGTCCCGCTCCTGTGCGGTCGGGCCATCGGGCAGGGTCGAGAGATCGCCCTGCGGGAACGCCTCGCCCGTGACGTGGACGAACATCTCGATGTTGGGCACGCCGGTCGAGCGCCAGGCGGTCACCAGGTCGCCGAACGACAGCGGAAAGCACTCGACATAGCCTTCGCCGAAATTGAATTCCGCGCTCTGGGCGTCCGGCCTGGTGACGATCTCGCCGTCCTGGCGCACCAGCAGACCCACGGCGATGATCTCGCCGGCACTGATGGCCGAGCCGCGCGACATTGAGCCTGCCACCTGCAGGGCGATGCGCAGGCGCTGGGGATTTGCCACCTGAGCGACGGTGCGGACGGCCAGGGCGTCGCTGGGCACGACGTCCCAGCCGACACCCGGCAGAAGCATCACGCCGGCCTTGGCGGCGGCGTCCGACAAGGACTCGGCCAGGGCGTAGACGTTGAACTCGGCGGTGATGTCCAGGTAGTGCGCGCCGGTGGCCAAGCAGGCTTCGATGATCGGCTTGGCGGTCGCCGCGAACGGGCCCGCGCAGTTGAGCACGGCGGCGCAATCGCCGAGCGCCGCGTGCAGGGCGGGCGTGTCATCGACGGCGAAGGCGCGATACGACGCGTCGAGCTGGAGGGCCAGCTTGGCCAGTTTGCCAGCGTCACGGCCAGCCAGCACAATGTCGAGGCCAGCGTCCTTGGCCGCCTGCGCCACCATCTGGCCGGTATAGCCGGTCGCGCCATAGATCAGCAGTCGCCCGTTCATGGGATGTCCTTGAAGTCGATTGTGGGGAGGAAAAGGCCAGGCCTAGCGCGCCGGGTGCTGCCAGCTCTTGTAGACAGCCTCGAGGGTGTAGCCGTCGGGATCGGTAACCCCGGCGGCGTAGTAGCGTGGGTCGTAATAGAGCCGCGCGCCGGGCGGGCCGTTGTCGCCGGCCCCGGCGGCGATGGCCGCCGCGTAAAAGGTGTCGACCTCTGCCTGGCCATCGGCGACGAAGCCGATATGGGCGGCCCGGGCGTCGGCCTGGCCGGTCCGCAGCCAGAAGAACACCCGGCCGCCGCGTCCGAAGCCCTTGAGATCGGGATGGCCTTCGGGGCCGTCCTTGCCGTCATAGTCGACGGCGTGATCGATCCCGAGCGGGGCTAAGGCCTGCTCATAGAAGGCGATCGAGCGCTCGATGTCGCTGACGGTGATGAAGACGTGGTCGAGCATAGTGTTCTCCTGGGTCTTTACGGCGCGGCTAGATGACGTAGCCGCCGGCGACCTCGATTGACTGAGCGTTGACCCAGGCGGTGTCGTCCGAGAGCAAGGCCGCGATCACCTTGCCGACATCATCCGGATCGCCCACCCGGCCCAGCGCCGTCTGGGCGGCTAGCGCTTCGGCGAATTCATCAGGCAGGCCGCCGCCCAGATCGGTGCGGATGGCGCCCGGCGAAACCGAATTGGCGCGGATGCCGCGGCCGCCGAATTCCTTGGCCATGTAGCGGGTCAGCACCTCCAGCCCGCCCTTGAAGGCGGCGTAGGGCGCGACGCCGGCCGTGGCGACGCGGGTGGTGGCGCTGGTCAGGTTCACGATCGCCCCGCCGTCGGCCATCAGGGGCAGTAACGCCTGGGTCAGGAAGAACGGTCCCTTCAGATGCACGCCCAGCAGGCCGTCGAACTGCGCCTCGGTCACCGTCTCGATCGGATTGAACAGGCCATAGCCGGCGTTGTTGACCAGGTAGTCGAAGGTCGACCGGCCGAAGACGGCCTGCAGGCGATCGGCGACCAAGTCGCGGAACGCGGCGAAGGTCGAGACCTGGCCGACATCCAGCTTGACGGCCAGGGCCTTGCCGCCGGCCTGCTCGATCTTGGCGACCACGGCGTTCGCGCCCTCGGGGTGGCTGTTGTAGGTGACGATGACGCCCAGGCCGCGCTGGGCGCATTGCAGGGCGGTGCTGGCGCCCAGGCCTCGGCTGCCGCCGGTGATGATGACGATCTTCATGGTGTTCTCCGCCGTGTTGACGAGGACAGAGCTACGGATTTCGAGTGGGCGGGGCTGCGGGCGATCCTGGCGCAATCCTGCCTAATCCTGCTTTGGCATTGCCCCGCGCACTGGACAGGCCCAGAAGTCGCGGCATGGAAACCGCGCTTGAAGAACTGCGCCGTCTGGCGGCCCACGCCGAGAACCGCCGCACGGAAACCGGAATCCCGCGCGTGGCCATGGTCCAGGGCGAAATCCCCGAGCACCAGCTGGCGGCGCTCTATGATCCGATGATCAACCTGATCCTGCAGGGCTCCAAGTCGATGACCATCGGCGACCAGACCCTGCACTACGATCCGGCCAGTTACTTCGTGATGTCGGTCGACCTGCCGGCCGTCGGCTCGGTCCATCCGGCCGCGACGGGCGAGCCGTACCTGGCCATCAGCCTGACGCTTGATCCGCAGGTAATTGCCGGGGTTCTTGAGCAGGCCCCGGCTTCGGCGGGACGGGCGGTGGGGCAGGGGTTCTCGGTGGCCACGGTCACGCCCGAGTTGCTCGACGCCTGGGTGCGGATGCTGCGCCTCATCGAGCGGCCAGACGACATCCCCGTCCTGGCCCCGGCCTATGAGCGCGAGATCCTCTATCGGGTGCTGCAGGGCCCGCACGGCTGGCTGCTACGCGACATCGCCACGCCGGACACGGCCCTGTCGCGGATCCACGCGGCCATCACCTGGATCCGCGAGAACTTCGCCAAGCCGCTGCGGGTGGAGACCCTGGCGGCGATGGTGGCGATGAGCGCCTCGGCGTTCCACCGCCACTTCAAGGCCGTCACCAACATGAGCCCGCTGCAGTACCAGAAGACCATCCGCCTGATGCACGCGCGCCAGCGGATGATCACCCAGGCCCTGACGGTCGGCTCGGCGGCGCTGGAAGTGGGCTATGAGAGCCCCACCCAGTTCAGCCGCGAATATGGCCGGCTGTTTGGCCAACCACCGGCGCGGGACGTCAGCCGGGCCCTGTCTCAGCTGCGCGCCGGCGTCTAGGCGATGGGCGAGGGCGGCCTGTCTTCCTAGACGCCGGCCAGCACGGCCGGGTCGCCGGTGCGCCAGACATTGTCGATGGTGACGCGCTGGATCACCCAGTCCTGGCCCTGGCGGGTCAGTTCGACGTCATAGCGGTTCTTCATCAGGTAGTGGCGCGCCGGATCGCCCGCCGGCACATGCTGGGCTTCCACCAAGGCGTCCAAACGCGCGCGGTCGCCCTCGACGCTGACGCGCGGATTGCTGACGGAGTGGGTGGTGTCGATCGTGCTGAGCGAGGTCGCCAGGGCCGAGACGATCGCATCCCGGCCTTCCAGCACAGGATACTCGAAGCCGGCCTTGGCGGCGGCGGGCCTGAAGTCGGACACCGCGTCCGGCGCGAAGGCCGAGGCCAGCAGGCCTGCGTCGCGCAGGTCGATGCCGGCGGCGAAGCGATAGAGGGCCTCGACCACGGCCAGCTTGTCAGTGGCGCTCGCTGGCGGCGGGGTTGTGGGGCTTGTCGACATGATGCGTCTCGATCGAACCGCCTTCAGGATGGAAGGCCGGGGGGTTCTAGGCTCCGGGGCGCAGGGCCCAGAAGACGATCGTTTCGCATACCAGCCATTCCCCGTCGGAATGGCGAGCTAGAGGCGCAGGCTCGGTTCGTCGGCGAAGGTCGCCGCTAGGAACTCCATGAACACCCGCGCGCGTTGAGGCGTGTTGCGTCCGCTGGAATGGACCGCGTGGATCGGGACCGCCTCGGGGGAGAAGTCCTGCAGGATGCGCACGAGCCTGCCGGCTTGGAGATCCGCCTGGAAGAGGGCGCTGGGGCCATGCAGGATCCCCAGGCCAGCGAGCGCCGCGGCGCGCAGATCCTCCCCGTCATTGGAGCGGATCGGTCCGGACGGGGTGATCGACACGGGGCTGTCCGAGGCTTGAAAGCGCCAGGGCAGGGCGGCCCCATCGATTTGGCCGATGATGAGGCGATGACCTGCAAGCGCATCGAGATCGGCGGGCGCGCCGTGGTTTGCCAGATATTGCGGCGCTGCGACCGTGATCGTCCGCAAACTCCCGATCCGGCGCGCCACCAGGGTCGAGGATTTCAGGGCGCCGACGCGCAGCGCCACGTCGATGCCGTCCTTGACGAAATCGACCACCCGCTCGGCGACCGAGAATTCCACGGTTACGCCGGGATATTGCGCCAGGAATGCGGGCAGCTTCGGGATGATGTAGCGGCGGCCCAAGGCTGGCGGGGTCGCGACGCGGACCAGACCCGTCGGGCCATGGCCAGACCCGCGGACGCGGCCTTCGGTCTCCTCTAGGTCGGCGAGCAGTTTCATCGCCGATTGGTAGAGATCGAGGCCCGCCGCCGTTGGTCGCAGACCCCGCGAGGTGCGGTCGAGCAATTGCGTGGCCAAGTGGGTCTCGAGCGCGGTGATCTGCTTGCTGACCGCAGGCTGGCGAAGGCCAAGCTCGTGGGCAGCCCGTGTGAAGCTGCCCAGGTCGAGAACGCGAACGAACAGCTGCAAGGTCGAGAAGCGGTCGATGGCGGGGACTCCGAGGCGGCATGTCCATCTGAACTTCGGCCGCCAATGGCGCAAGTTGTTGAGCCGAGACGGGCCCTGTGGAGGCCGCCAAAGGAGCGATCGAGCGGCGACCTGAATGTCGCCTTTCTGGCGGCATTCCAACGGCAGCTCATGGCGCTTAGCCGCTAGTCGTGTTCGCGCACTGAGGAGCCTGCTTCTCGCGCCGCGCGCCTGCGAGCGCCGATCGCGTGAAGGTCCTGGGGGCGTATGTGCGTGTAGCGCCGCAGCATCTTCCAGTCCTTGTGGCCAGTGACCAGCGACACCTCCGGGATCTCGTACTCCGCCTCGAACAGCCGGCTGGTCGCCTCGTGCCGAAGATCGTGAAAGTGCAGGTCTTCGATCGCTAGCTGGCGGCACGCCCTTCTGAAGGCCGTCCCGACGGAGCGGCTATTGTAGGGGAAGATCCGTCCGGCCCTATGGCCGAGGTGTTTCGCCTGCTCCTCGGTAAGGAGCCAGGCATCGTAGCCGCTCACGTCGAGCAAGGGGATGTTCTGGTGGTTGCCACGCTTGTTTCGCGGGTCCTTGCGGTCGCGGATCAGGAGCATCTTATGCCGATGGTCGAGGTCCTCCCATGTGACGCGGGAGATCTCTTCCTGCCGCATCGCGGTGGCGATAGCGAACTTGACGATGCGCCCCATCGGGATCGTCAAGCCGTTCAGTCCGCGAAAATACTCGATCAGCCTTTCGATCTCTTCCCTTGTTGGGCGTCGATCTCGTTCCTGGCCCTTGCCGACGAGGCCCAGCATGCGCAGCGCGTTTCGCGCGAGGTCGACCGGCTCGGGAGAATAGGGAAGGCCGTGCACCGCGGCGCCATGGGCCAGCAGGGTCCGAATGTAGCCGAGGTCGATGCCGAGCGTCATCGGCCCCGCACCGCTTTTCGCGCGCGCCTTGCCAAAATCAATGAGCGTTTGGCGATCCAGATTCGCGAGCCGAATTTTGCCCAGCTGCTTCTTCAGGGAGTCCATGCTGAAGGCCTTCGAGCGACCGGGGGCCTTGCCCACGCTCTTCATGTCGCTGACATGCAGATCGATGAGTTCGCCGAAGGTCTGGATGCCTTCCACTTTGCGGGATACGGGCTTGAGGCCGAGGTCCAGCTCTCGCTCCACGCGGCGGGCCCAGGCCTCCGCATCCTTGCGTAGGGTGAAGGTCTCGCCCAGATAGCGACCCTTGCGACGGACTTGGACGCGCCAGCGTCCGGATTTCTGTTTTACGATGGTGGCCAATTTCGTGTGCTCTATACGTGCAGCCAGCGATCAATTTGCGGGAATGAGCGCGAAACTCGGTCCAAAAATTGATACGTACTCGGATGATTGAACCTGTTGATAATGCTCTAAAAATGCAGAAATTTCAACCACATAGATTTTCTACGGCCCCGATGATGGACTGGACCGACCGGCATTGTCGGTCGCTGCATCGGGTCATGTCGTCTCGCGCGCTGCTCTATACCGAGATGGTGACCAGCGGGGCGGTGGTGCATGGCGATCGGGAGAAGCTGCTGGGCTATGACCCGGGGCAGCATCCGGTGGCGCTGCAACTGGGCGGGTCGGATCCGGCGGAGTTGGCGCAGGCGGCGCGGATCGCCGAGGACTACGGCTATGACGAGGTCAATCTGAACGTCGGCTGCCCGTCCGACCGCGTGCAGAGCGGCCGGTTCGGGGCCTGCCTGATGCGCGAGCCCGACCTCGTGGCCGAGTGCATGGCCGCGATCAAGGACGCGGTGAAGGTGCCTGCGACGGTCAAGTGCCGGATCGGGGTCGACGACCAGGACCCGGAAGAGGCGCTGTTCACCCTGGTCGACCGCAGCGCGGCGGCGGGGATCGAGAGCTTCGTGGTCCATGCCCGCAAAGCCTGGCTGAAGGGCCTGTCGCCGAAGGAAAACCGGGACATCCCGCCGCTGGACTATGAGCTTGTCTATCGGCTCAAGCGCGAGCGGCCGAACCTGATCATCGCCATCAACGGCGGCGTGCCCGGCATCGACGCGGCGCTGGAGCATCTGGCCAACGGCGTCGACGGGGTGATGCTGGGCCGCGCGGTCTATCACGAGGCCGGCTTGCTGGGCGAGGTCGACCGGCGGGTGTTCGGCATGGACGTCGCCGATGTCGACAGCTTCGAGGCGGTCGAGCGCTACAAGCCGTACTTGGCGCGCGAGCTGGCGGCGGGCGTGCATCTGGCGGCGATGAGCCGGCACATGCTGGGCCTGTTCCACGGCCTGCCGGGCGCGCGGGCGTGGCGGCGCATCCTGACGGTCGAAGGCGTCAAGGCCGGCGCGGGTCTGGATGTCGTGGATCGGGCGCTGGACGCCGTGCGCGCGGCCTTGGCGGCGCGTGAAGAGCGGGCGGAAGTTCCGGCCGCCTAGTCCCTAGGGATGCAGGATCAGCGAGGTCGGCGTCGCTTCGAAGCGCGACAGGCGGCCCAGATAGCTCATGCCCAGCAGCGAGTTCTCGAGACCCTTCTCGATGACCAGGGCGTCGACGTCGCGGACGCGGGCGCCGGCGATGGCGACGCTGGCCAGCCTGACCGAGGCGGCGCGGGTGCGGCCGTCGGCGGTGATGACGTTGTAGTCGTAGTTCAGCTTACTGGTGTCGATGCCCAGGCGTTGGGCGTCGGCCATGCTGAGCGAGACGGCGGTGGCGCCGGTGTCGACCAGGAAGCGCACGGCCTTGCCGTCGACATTGCCCTGAGCCCAGAAGTGGCCGTCGCTGTCCTTGGTCAGCTGGGCCGCGCCGCCTTCACCGCCGAGCGTGGCCGCCGCGGCCGAGGGGGCGCGCAGCTCCGGACGGCGCAGATCGTCGAGAGAGACGACGGCCTTGGCCGCGCCCACCGCCGAGAGGGCCCCCACGAAGGCTATCGCCGCGAACCTCAACATAAAGACACCCTGCCATCTCGGCCGCTTCTGCGTCCGTTGCCTAAATCATTAGCGGGCAGGCGTTTTCAAGGCGTGAATCGGTAAGGCGATTTTCACGTCATGGTTACCAATATCATAACAAGTATAGATCTGTACTGAACGTTGCTCGCATTACAGGAGTTTAATATTAAACATTACGTCTGCGTAATGCTTTTCATGTCTTGGAATTAACTTCGGAAAGCTTTCGCCTGGCGGTATCTCTTTCAGCCATAGAACAAGTGGCTACAGAGGGATCACGCCATGAAAACCGTCCTTATCGCGCTCGTCGCCGCGGGCTCCATCGCTGGCGTTGCTCACGCCGGCTCGTCCGACAAGCAGTTCGTCGAGGCCTCGCGCTGCAGCGCCCTGGCCGCCTCGGAAAACCTGGGCAAGCTGGACACCACGGCCGTCGAGGCCTTCCTGCGCGGCGCGGCCGCCGAGCAGAAGCAGTCGACCCGCATCGAGGCGGTCACCAAGATGAACAACGCCCGCAAGAAGGCGGACTCGGCCGACGGCAACGCCAAGCTGAAGCTGATCGCCGAGCGCGACCAGATCTGCGCGCCGTACATCGGCTCGGCTCAAGCCGCGCGCTAAGGCTTAGACTTCAAGGCCGGGTCTGGGTGGCCGCCATCAGGGCGATCATCGGATCCGGACGGTCGGGGAGGGCGGTCATGATGGCCGCCCTTTCCGCGTCTGAGAGCTTTGCCCAGCCGGCGATTTCCGGCAGGGTACGGCGGCATCCCAGGCAATAGCCGCTGGCGCCATCGACCGCGCAGACCTTCACGCAGGGCGTGACGATCGGCTTGGGCGGGGTGGCGGGCGTGCTCATCGTTTCGAACATCGTAGCTCAGGCGGCGGCGCGCAAGCGCGGCGCTAGGGGTTGCTTTGAGCGCGGACGGGTTTAAGTCCCCGCCCATGACCGCTTCTCCCTTCGCCGACATCCGCCAGCTCGCCGTCTCGCCGCCCGCGCCGGGCCCGTCTCCCGCGCTGGAACAGGGCGGACGCCTGGCCGAGATTTCCGCCTGGCTGACCGCGTGGAGCGGCAAGACCCCGCCGACCGTCAATCGTCCGGTCGTGGCGCTGTACGCCGGCGCGCGTCAGGGCGTGGGGCCGCGCGGCTATGCCCGCGACCGCCTGGAGGCCATCGCCTCGGGCGGGGCGACCGTCTCGCGCCTGGCCGGCGTGCAGGGCGCGGGCCTGGAAGCCTTCGACCTGGCCATCGACCGCCCGTCTCCCGCTTTCGACAAGCCGTCGATGAGCGAGAAGGAAGCCGCCGCGACCATGGCCTTCGGCATGGAAGCGCTGGCCAAGCAGCCCGACCTGCTGATTCCCGGGGTCATCGTCGCCGAGGCCGCCCGCACGGCCGCCGCCGTGTGCCTGGCCCTGTTCGGCGGCGAGGCCTCGGACTGGTCCGACGATCCCGAGCCGGTGGCCACCGCCGTGGCGCGCGCCAAGGCAGAGGGCATGGGCGACGACCCGCTGGAGATCCTGCGCCAGCTGGGCGGACGCGAGACCGCCGCCGTCGTCGGCGCGCTCCTGGCCGCCCGCGTGCAGAAGGTGCCGGTGCTGCTGGACGGTTACGCCGCCTGCGCCGCCGCCGCCGTGCTGCGCGCCGTCGAGCCGACCGCCATCGACCACTGCCTGGCCGCCCATGTCAGCCCGGCCAAGGGCCACGCCCGCCTGCTCGAAATCCTCGACAAGCGTCCGCTTCTGGCGCTCGATACCGTGGACGAGGAAGGGGTTGGCGGCGCCTCGGCCCTGGCCCTCGTCAAGCTGGCCTGTGAAGTTCGATAAAGGGCGAGGTCCGCTAGCCGGATTTGGGATGACCTAAGTGAACGCGGATAACATTCGCTTCCGTTGACGCTAACGTCATCTTTCCAAACGCTCGTTCGACATCTATCGTGGCGCCTGAAACTCAAATTAGGGCCTCCCTTAGAGGGGCCGATTGAACGGGAGCCCGCCATGAATCTGGACTTCTCGCCCGAGGACCTCGCCTTCCGCGACGAGGTCCGCGCCTTCATCGCCGAGAACTATCCGGCGGGCCTGCGGGAGAAGCAGGAAGAGGGCGAGGAGATGGCCAAAGAGGACTTCCTCTCCTGGCACCGCACCCTCGCCAAGAAGGGCTGGGTCGCCCCGGCCTGGCCGGAAAAGTTCGGCGGCCCGGGCTGGACCTCGGTGCAGCGCTATATCTGGTCGGAAGAGACCGCCCGCGCCGATTGCGTGCCGATCCTGCCGTTCGGCATCAACATGGTCGGCCCGGTGATCTACACCTTCGGGACTCCTGAGCAGAAGGAACGCTTCCTGCCGCCGACCCTGTCGGGCGACATCTGGTGGTCGCAGGGCTACAGCGAGCCGGGCGCGGGTTCCGACCTGGCCAGCCTGAAGACCAAGGCCGAGCGCTTCACCGGCGACGACGGCAAGGAATACTACCTGGTCAACGGCCAGAAGACCTGGACCACCCTGGCCCAGCACGGCGACTGGATCTTCTGCCTGGTCCGCACGGACCCGACCGCCAAGATCCAGGAAGGCATCTCGTTCCTGCTGATCGACATGAAGTCGCCGGGCGTCACCGTCCGTCCGATCATCACCCTGGGCGGCGAGCACGAGGTCAACGAGGTCTGGCTCGAGAACGTCAAGGTGCCGGTCGAGAACCGCATCTACGACGAGAACAAGGGCTGGACCTGCGCCAAGTTCCTGCTGGCCCACGAGCGTAGCGGCATCGCCGGCGTCGCCCGCTCCAAGCGCGGCATCGAGCGCATCCGCCAGATCGCCTCGGTCGAGCTGTCGGACGACGGCGACGCGCTGATCAAGGACCCGATGTTCAAGCGCAAGGTCGCCGAACTGGAGATCGACCTGACGGCCCTGGAATATACCGAGCTGCGCACCCTGGCGGGCGAAGCGGCCGGCAAGGGGCCCGGTCCGGAGTCGAGCGTCCTGAAGATCAAAGGCACCGAGATCCAGCAGCGGATCACCGAGCTGGTCCTGGAAGCGGCCGGCCATTACGGCGCGCCGTACTTCCGCGGTTTCCCGAAGGACGGCGACAACGCCCACCCGATCGGCCCCGACTTCGCCCACCGCGCCGCGCCGACCTATTTCAACGTCCGCAAGACGTCGATCTACGGCGGCTCCAACGAGATCCAGCGCAACATCATCGCCAAGATGGTGCTGGGGCTCTAGCGCGCGGGCTGTCATCCCGGGCGCGCCGGAGGCGCGACCCGGGACCGCCCAACTCACAGACTTTGACGGTCCCGGCTCTCCGCTTTGCTGCGGCCGGGATGACAATCAAAAAGAACGGAAACCCAGGGATGGATTTCAACTTCACCGAAGAGCAGTCGATGGTCCGCGACACGGTCGCGAGCTTCCTGCAGGACAAGTACGACTTCGAGACCCGCCGCAAGATCGTCAGCTCGGACGCCGGCTGGCGCGCCGACTACTGGAAGGCCTTCGCCGAGGAGCTGGGCATCCTGGGCGCCTCGTTCAGCGAAGAGCTGGGCGGCCTGGGCGGCGGCGCGATCGACAACATGATCATCATGGAGGAGTTCGGTAAGGCGCTGGTCATCGAGCCTTACCTGGGCACCGTCGTCATCGGCGGTGGCTTCATGAAGCACTCGGGCTATGCGGGCGCGGCCTCGGTGATCGAGGGCATCGTCGGCGGCACGACCACGGTCGCCTTCGCCTATGCCGAACCGCAGGGCCGCTACACCTGGCAGGACCTGAAGACGACGGCCAAGAAGGACGGCTCGGGCTGGACCCTGAACGGCCACAAGGCCGTGGTGGTCGGCGCGCCGTTCGCCAGCCACCTGATCGTCACGGCCCGCACGGGCGGCGCCCAGCGCGACGCCGGCGGCGTGGGCGTGTTCCTGATCGACAAGAGCCTGCCGGGCGTCGTCACCCGCGACTACCCGACCGTCGATGGCGGCCGCGCTTCTGAAGTCTATTTCGAGAACGTCTCGGTCCCGGCCGACGCGCTGATCTCGGAAGACGGCTTGGCCCTGGTCAACCAGGTTATCGACGAGGCCACCGTGGCTGTCGGCGCCGAGGCCGTGGGCGTGCTGCGCAAGCTGCACGAGGGCACTCTGGACTACGCCAAGCAGCGCAAGCAGTTCGGCACCTCGATCGCCAACTTCCAGGTGCTGCAGCACCGGATGGTCGACATGTTCATCGAGGTCGAGCAGTCGGTGTCGATGACCTATATGGCCACCATCAAGGTCGACGAGAGCGCCGCCGAGCGCGCCAAGGCCGCCTCGGCCATGAAGGTCCGCATCGGCCGCGCCTGCAAGTTCGTGGGCCAGAACGCCATCCAGATCCACGGCGGCATGGGCATGACCGACGAACTGGCCATCGGCCATTATTTCAAGCGCGCCAGCCTGATCGAGGGCCTGTTCGGCTCGGTCGATCACCACCTGAAGCGCTACGAATCGCTGTCGTTCGACGCCGCAGCCTAAGCCGCCTACGGACCAACTGGTCCAAACCAGATCAGCCGCCTGCGTCACGCCGACGCGGGCGGCTTTTTTCTGCGCGGAGGGGGAGAGCGGTGGTGTGGGGAGTGCTCAGCGGTTGCAATGTCTGGGCCAAGCGCCGCAAAGCCTTGCTGTGGCGCGGATAGCGCGAAAAAGAGCCGTATACAGATTAAAAAATCGAGCCAAATCAGTGGGCTGCGACCGGATCGTCCGCAGGCTGATATGATCCTTATACGGATTATTTTACTTGCGTAGAGCCGCAGGGAGCGCATCTTTGTCGTCGACGCGCTGACGACTAGGAGGGTGAGAGCCCCTGTAAGCCGCGCGCGTCTCCTGGTCCTAACGGCTATGTCTGGGAGACGCCGCCATGAACGTATCGAAGATGAACCACGCCATGTTTTCGTTCGCCCTGATGGGCGGCATGCTGGTGGGAGGTCGGCCAAGCTCGAAGCCGCCCAAGTCGCCGTCCACGAAGTCCGGACGGAAGTAACCGCGTCAGGGTCCCACACCCTCAAGAAAAAAGGCCTCTGCCAATCGCTGGCGGAGGCCTTTGCTTTTTAGCTCCCGAGAAGGGCTTAGCTCTTCTTGGCGGCCGTGTTGCAGTCGGCCAGGCCGGCTTCGTCCAGCGACTTGCCGCGGTAGTTGAAGGCGGTCAGTTCGCCCACCTGACCCGCGATCCGGCGGCAGGCGCGGGCGATCGGCAGCGACGGCACGGTCAGCGACGTGCAGGCGTCGTCCTTGCAGCGCCAGACCGAGCCTTCGTGGATGAACTGCTCGGTGGTGGCGGCGGTCTTCAGCTTCAGGGAAGCGCTTTGGGTGTCGGCGGCATTGGCCGAACCGGCGAACATCAGGGCGCAAGCCGTCAGGCCCGCGAAAACAGCGGTACGCATATCCTTGGTCTCCTATCCCCGCGCCGGATGGGAGTTCCGGCGCATGAGCGCGCGCCGTTCGACGAACGGTGAGCTCAAGGGCATAGTGCGTTGCTTTTGAAAACTAAGTCAATGGCCGAAGCGTGGCCGGAGCGCCTGATTGGTAGATTTCTTCGTCCCAGCCGAGCAGGGCGGGGGTGACGTCCTCGGCCCGTTCGACCGAGCGCCAGGCGTCGACCAGGGTGGGCGGGGTCAGGCGCGCTTCGATCGTGTGATGGATCAGCGCGAAGAACGGGTCCCAGAAACCGCCGGGGTTATGGAACACAATCGGCTTCTGATGCAAATCTAAACGGCGCCAAGATAACAATTCCACGATCTCTTCCAGCGTGCCGATGCCGCCGGGCAGCACGACGAACGAATCCGCCCGCTCGTACATCATCATCTTGCGCTCGTGCATGTTGTCGACGACCACGGTCTCGACGTCGTCGAACGGCTGCTCGCGGCCGCGCAGGAAGGTCGGGATGATGCCCAGCACCTTGCCGCCGGCCGAGTGCGCGCCGCGCGCGGTGGCGCCCATCAGGCCGACGCCGCCGCCGCCATAGATCAGTTTCAGGTTCGCGCGGGCGAAGCTTTCGCCGATCGTGAAGGCGTCGGCGATGTAGCGGGGATCGGCGTCGTTGGAGGATCCGCAGTAGACGCAGACGGACCCCAGGCGGCTAGACTCGTCGGGCATCGTCGTCCACTCCACAAAAAAGGCGCGCGGTTTCGCGCGCCCGTTCCTATCTGAGGCCTAATGATCAGGATTCGCATCCGAGCTTTCAAGCCGCCGGTCCTCGCGATGGGCTTCATCGCCGTGCTGCTGGCCGCCTGCGAGCCCGGCGCGCCGACGCCCAACGCCTCGACGGCCGCCAAGCCCGACAGCGCCGAGGCCGGCTATCTGGGCCCGCCGACCCTGCTGAGCGCCCGCCGGGCCGCCAATGGCGTCGTCATTTCCGGCCAGGCCTCGCCGGACGCCGACCTGCGCCTGGGCTCGCCCACCGGTGAGGTGATGATGGCCAAGGTCGACGGCCTGGGTCAGTGGAATGTCACCGTGCCCAACGCGCCCGGCGTGCGGCTGTTCGGCCTGTCGTCGACCCTGGACGGCCGCACGGTCCAGGCCGAGGGCTATGTGATGGTCGCCGACGGCGGTGAGGTGGCGCTGCTGCGGGCCGGGGCCGGGGCGCGCCGTCTGGCGCCCGAGTCCAGCGCCCCGCGTATCCTGACGATCGATGTCGACCGTGAGGGCGGGGCCGTGGTCTCCGGCGTGGCGACACCTGGCGCCGGCCTGAACGTCCGCGTCGACCGCGTCACCCGGGGCGGCGGCCGCACCGACGACGACGGTCGCTTCAACATCTCGCTGACCGACGCGCTGGCGCCCGGCGTGCACGACATCCAGGCGGCCGGGGAGGGCGGTGAGACCGCCATCGCCGTGGCCGTCTCGCCCGCCGCGCCGCTGGTCTATGGCCCGGTCCGCGCCGACCGTACGGCCGCTGGCTGGCGTGTGGACTGGCTGACCCCCGGCGGCGGCATCCAGACGACCTACCTGATCGGGAGCGCCCAGTGAGGGGCATGGGCGGGCCGCCCTCGGCCGGTCGCGCGCCCGTTTCGGGGGCGATCGCCAAGGCCGACCAGCCGGTCCGCTTCTGGCGGGCCATGGGCGACCTCGTGCAGCTCGTCCTGCGTTCGGAGGCGCCGGGCCTGAAATGGCGCGTCACCGTCGCCCTGCTGTTGACCCTGGCCGGCAAGGCGCTGGGCGTGCTGGCCCCGCTGATGCTGGGCAAGGCGGTCAACCAGCTGTCGGCCGGGCATTCTTCCGGAAATATGGGCGCCGTCACCACCGTCACCTGGGCGTTCGCGGGACTGGCGGGCGGCTGGGCCTTGATCCGTTTCATCTCCGCCGCCGCGCCCCAGGCGCGCGACGCGGTGTTCACCCCGGTGGCCCAGGCCGCCCAGAACCGGGCTGCGGTCGAGACCTTCTCCCACGCCCTGTCGCTGTCGATCGATTTCCACCAGTCCAAGCGGACCGGCGCGCTGTCGCGGACCATCGATCGCGGGGCGCGGTCGATGGACTTCCTGCTGCGGGGCCTGGTCTTCAACGTCGCCCCGACCGCCATCGAGCTGGTCATGGCCGCGATCGTCCTGGCCAAGGCCTATGACTGGCGGTTCGCCGCCGTGGCCCTGTTGACGGTCGGCGTCTACGGCTATGCCACCTTCGCCATCTCGGACTGGCGGATCGGCCATCGCCGGGTGCTGAACGAGGCCGACGCCGAGGCCGCCGGCCGCGCCGTCGACGCCCTGCTGAACTACGAGACCGTCAAGTCGTTCGGCGGTGAGACGCGGGCCGTGGCCGGCTACGGCAAGGCGCTGGACGTCTATGGCGACGCCCAGATCAAGGCCACCAACTCGCTGAACCTGCTGAACATCGTCCAGTCGGCGGTGATGAGCCTGGGCCTGGGCGGCATGGCCGTGCTGGCCGGCGCGCAGGCGGCGGCGGGCAAGATCGGGCCGGGCGACGTCACCGCCGCCGTGCTGATCCTGATCAACCTCTACGCCCCGCTGAACATCCTGGGCTTCGCCTATCGCGAGATCCGCCAGTCGCTGATCGACATGGAGGCGATGCTGGAGCTGCGCCGCCAGACCGCCGATGTCGCCGACGCCCCGGACGCTCGCGACCTGCCGCCCTGCGCCGACCAGCGCGGCGGGGCGGTGGCCTTCGAAGGCGTCTCGTTCCGCCATGGCGCGCGGTCGGAAGGCCTGTCGGACGTCTCCCTGGCCGTCGCGCCGGGGGCCACGGTGGCCATCGTCGGTCCCTCGGGCGCGGGCAAGACCACGCTGGTGCGTCTGGCCCTGCGGATGATCGACCCTCAGGAAGGCCGCGTGACCTTGGATGGCCACGACCTGCGCGACCTCAAGCAGGCCTCGCTGCGTCGCGCCGTGGCGCTGGTCCCGCAGGATGTGGCGCTGTTCAACGACACCCTGGCCGCCAACATCGCCTTCGCCCGTCCGGGCGCCAGCGAGGCCGAGGTCTGGGCGGCGGCGGAAAGCGCGGAGCTGGGCGAGTTCATCCGCAACCTGCCCGAGGGCATGGACACCAAGGTCGGCGAGCGCGGCCTGAAGCTGTCCGGTGGCGAGCGCCAGCGGGTCGGCATCGCCCGGGCCCTGCTGGCCGAGCCGCGCGTGCTGATCCTGGACGAGGCGACCAGCGCGCTGGACAGCCGCACCGAGGCGGCGATCCAGGCGACCCTGCGCAAGGCCAGGGCAGGGCGGACGACCCTGGTCGTGGCCCACCGCCTGTCGACCATCGCCGACGCCGACGAGATCGTGGTGCTGCGCCGGGGCAAGATCGTCGAGCGCGGCCGCCACGAGGTGCTGCTGGAGGCCGGCGGCGAATACGCGGCCCTTTGGCGTCGCCAGACCCGCGAGCGCGAGCCCGTTTAGTGGATTTCCCCGCCTGGGACCGGCAGCTATACCGGCGAAATTGAGAGGGAGCTTCGTCTTGCGCTATCAGCACAGCATGGTCCGCGTCCGTGATCTGGACGCTTCGCTGCGGTTCTTCTGCGAAGGCCTGGGCCTGCGCGAAATGCGCCGCAAGGAGAGCGAGAAGGGGCGTTTCACCCTGGTCTTCCTGGCGGCGCCCGGCGATGTCGAGCTGGCCGAGGACCGCGACGGCCCGATGGTCGAGCTGACCTACAACTGGGATGACGAGGACTACGGCGGCGCGCGCAATTTCGGCCACCTGGCCTATCGCGTCGACGATATCTACGCCGCCTGCCAGCGCCTGATGGACATGGGCGTGACGATCAATCGTCCGCCGCGCGACGGCCACATGGCCTTCGTCCGCTCGCCCGACGGCATCTCGATCGAGCTGCTGCAGGAAGGCCATCTGCCGCCGGCCGAGCCGTGGGTCTCGATGCCGAATGTCGGCGCCTGGTAGGGCGTTCCCCTAGGCCTGAGGCCGGGCCATCTCTTCCAGTCGCCGGCGCGGGGCGTCGGCGATGCCCGCCCACAGGATGCGGGCAAGCTCCAGGCGGTAGGCCGTGGCGTAACCGGTGACGAACATCGCCGACTGACCGTCCATGACGGCGCGGGCCATGTCCTTGCGGGCCAGGATGGCCTTGCGGTCGACCGGGGCGGCGGGGTCCGAGGCGGCGACGCGCTTGTCCAGCTGGATGGCGGCGTGGACGGCCAGGTTCACCAGGGCCGGCAGTTGGCTGATGTCGCCGCGGGGTTTGGCGATCGTCGCGCCGGTGGGGGCGCGTTCGAACTCGAGCGCGCCGACCACGCGTTCCAGGGTCGTCGGCCAGTGATCGTCTGCGGTGGTCATGAAGGTGTCGCCCCCCCGAGCGTTTATCGTCCTCTCGGATAGCGATGTTCGCGTCCGGATCAAATGGGCCGAACGGTCGCGGCCTCGTTTTGGGTCTGCTCTGGAAAACAGGAGGGCGGTTTCCCAAATGCAACCGGCGCCGTTACGAGCGCCGTCAACGAGGTTTCCGATGTCGGATCTGTCCGCCTTCCCGATCACCCAGCGCTGGCCGGCCCAGCATCCCGACCGGATCCAGCTGTATTCGCTGCCGACCCCCAATGGGGTGAAGGTGTCGATCATGCTGGAGGAGACGGGGCTGGCCTACGAGCCGCACACCATCGACATCGGCGCCAACGAGACCTGGGGGCCCGAGTTCCTGTCGCTGAACCCGAACGGCAAGATCCCGGCGATCATCGATCCCGACGGTCCGGGCGGTCAGCCGCTGGGTCTGTTCGAGAGTGGCGCGATCCTGGTCTATCTGGCCGAGAAGACCGGCAAGTTCCTGCCCGCCGATCCGGCCGCCCGCTACCAGACCCTGCAGTGGGTCATGTTCCAGATGGCCGCCATCGGCCCGATGTTCGGTCAGCTGGGCTTCTTCCACCGCTTCGCCGGCAAGGACTACGAGGACAAGCGTCCGCGCGACCGCTACGTCGCCGAGAGCAAGCGCCTGCTGGGCGTGCTGGAGGATCGCCTGGCGACCCGCGCCTGGATCATGGGCGACGAGTACACCATCGCTGACATCGCCACCCTGGGCTGGGTGCGCAACCTCGTCGGCTTCTACGGGGCCGGCGAGCTGGTCGACTGGGCGTCGCTGAAGCACGTGCCGCGCTGGCTGGAAGCGGGCCTGGCCCGTCCGGCGGTGCAGCGCGGTCTAGAGATTCCCAAGCGCCCCGGCTGATGGCGCTCGGCGCCTGCGACCAAATGGCCTGGGCCTTAAGAATTAAGGCCCGATTAACCATAAAGTCCGAGGTTCACGGCGTCTTCTTTTTGAGGGCGACCCACATCACTGACTTTCAACAGCCCGGCCGCAAGCCGGGCTGCTTTTTTGAAATTCGGTGCTTGCATCGATGCGGGGAGGCGGCTATCACCCGGCTTCTTCAAAAGAGCGACCTGTTCCGCGGTAGCTCAGTGGTAGAGCAGCCGGCTGTTAACCGGCTGGTCGTAGGTTCGAGTCCTACCCGCGGAGCCACTCTTCTTCCTCGCTCGGTAGAAGATTTTCCCCATTCGAAATCGTGTCGTCTCGCCGGTTCGCGCCGTGCGTTTTTCATCGAAGCGTCAGTGATTTCGCCGCTTGCGCCGACTCGACGAGGCGGCTATCAACCCACCTCTTCTTGAGAGCGACCTGTTCCGCGGTAGCTCAGTGGTAGAGCAGCCGGCTGTTAACCGGCTGGTCGTAGGTTCGAGTCCTACCCGCGGAGCCACTCTCTCAGATTTGCAGCCGGCGATGTCCGGTCGTCGCAAGTCGAGAGCGGCCTCGAAGACTTCCACAAAGCTTGAGCCTTCGTCCCCAAGTCAGTCCCAAGACGGCTTGGACCGGATGATCAAGGGCACGTCGCCTTCGGTGCGCACGGCGACGCGGTCGCCCTGGCGTTCGAAGATCAGGTCGACGGTCAGGGCCCCCACGCGCAGGCGCTCGACGGCCATGCGGTCGATGCCGATCGGCAGGCGCGGATCCACCAGGACGATCTCGCCGCGATTGGCGTCGATGGTGATCCCTAGACAGGCCTGCATCAGCATGAACACCGACCCCGCCGCCCAGGCCTGGGGCAGGCAGGCGACCGGATAGGCCACGGGCGGCTCGCCGGCCGCGCGGGGGAAGCCGCAGAACAGCTCGGGCAGGCGCATGCCCATGCGGCTGGCGGTCTCGAACATGTCCGCCGTCAGGTTCACGACCCCGTCGCGCTCGCCGTAGTTCGAGAGGCCCATGACGCACAGCGCCGAGTCGTGCGGCCAGACCGAACCGTTGTGGTAGCTGATCGGGTTGAAGCGGGCCTCGCCGGTGGCCAGGGTCCGCACGCCCCAGCCGGAGTTGAAGTTCGCCGACAGCAGCTGGTCGCTGACCTTGCGGGCACGCTCAGGCGTGGGCAGGCCGCAGAAGAGCAGGTGGCCCGGATTGGACGACAGCACCCGGCACAGCTGGCCCTGGCCGTCGACGGCGATGCCGTAGAAGCCGCGCTCGTCCATCCAGAAGAGCTGTTCGACCTTCTCACGCAGGGTCTGGGCCCTCTGCTTCCAGATCGTGGCCTTGTCGGTCTCGCCCCGGCGCTCGGCCAGGCGGGCCATGCCGCGATAGGCCGCGAAGGCGTAGCCCTGGACCTCGACGAGGGCGATCGGGCCGGACGGATAGCGGCCGTCGGCGTGGAAGACGCTGTCCTCGCTGTCTTTCCAGCCTTGGTTGGACAGGCCGCTGTCCTGGCCGCGGGCGTAGTCGATCAGGCCGTCGCCGTCGCTGTCGCCGTCGTTCTCGATCCAGTGCATGGCCTTTTCGAGGGCGGGCCACAGCTCGTCGATCAGCTTGTCGTCGCCGGTGCGCTGCTGGTAGGCGCCGGCCAGGGCCACGAACAGCGGCGTGGTGTCGACCCCGCCGTAGTAGCGGCCGAAGGGCACCTCGCCCAAGGCTGGCATCTCGCCCTTTCGGGTCTCGTGCATGATCTTGCCCGGCGCGCTGTCTCGGAAGGTCGATCGCTCCTGGGCCTGGTGGGCGGCCAGATAGCGCAGCACGCCCTTGGCCAAGGAGGGCTCGAACCACAAGATCTGCCAGGCGGTGATGATCGCGTCGCGCCCGAAGGCGGTCGAGAACCACGGGATGCCGGCATAGGGGTAGGGGCCGGTCTCCATCTTGGTGGTCAGCAAAGCGAGGTCCGCCCGCGACTTGCCCAGCCACTCGTTGAACAGGCGGCCAGAGCTGTTCAGCCGGGCCCCGTGACGGCGACGGGCGCGCATGTCCCAGCGGGCCCGGGCGGCGGCGTCGCGGAAACGCTCGCGGCTGGGCGTGTGGCCGTCGACGACGCCGATCTCGATATAGAGTTCGTGCTCGCCTTCGGCATGCAGCGAGAACATGAACTCGGCCTTGTGCGCCGAGAGGCGGTAGGGCGCGTCCGAGAACGAGATGAACGAGGAGCGCTCGACGTCGTCCAGGCCGAGATAGGTGTAGGCCACCCGCCGCCCGTCGACGTGCGGCGGGCCCTTGGTCCCGCGCTTGGCGCGATGGCTGCCGCGCACCTCGAACATGTCGCGGAAGTCGGCGTCGAACTCGATGGTCATCGGCAGCAGCACGGTGTCGCGGCTGTAGTTGACGCAGCGGATGCGCTCGAACAGCCGCTCGCCCCACAGGAAGCGCTTGCGCTCGATGTGCAGCACGCCGGGCGGGCCCATCCGCTCGCCGGGATAGGGCAGGGCTTGGTTGGTGCTGTTGCAGGTGAAGAAGACATTGTCGTGGGCGACCGCCGCCGACAGCAGCGACGGCATGCGACCGCCCAGGGTCAGGCGATAGAGCGACAGGATGCGGGTGTCGTTGTGGAACAGCCCGTCGCCCTGGCCGGCGATGTCGCCGAACTCATCGGCGACGATGAAGGTGTCCTTGTCCTTGAGGGCATAGAGATTCTGCGGCGCGCGGACTTCCGCCGTCACGCCGTAGTCGACCGGCGCCTCCATGGCCGGTGCGAGACTCTCCATACCCCCTCCTTCATTTCGTATTCTGGCAATTCATGCGCTTGCCGCGAGATCGACCAAGGACGGATAGACAGCCGCGCCGTCGCAGAGCCGCTCGTAGATGGCGACATAACGACGGGCCATCGCCTCGGACGAGAACCGTTCCTCGAAACGCGCGCGGACACGGTTTCGATCCAGGCTTTCGGCGCGAAGGATGGCGTCGGCGGCCTGGTCGTCATTGTCGACGATGAAGCCGGTCAGGCCGTCATCGATGACCTCGGGCACCGAGCCGCAACGATAGGCGACGACGGGCGTGCCGCAGGCCATGGCCTCGATCATCACCAGGCCGAAGGGCTCGGGCCAGTCGATGGGGAAGAGCAGGGCGTCGGCGCCGCCCAGGAAGGCCGACTTCTCACCGTCGCCGATCTCGCCGATGAACTCGATCAGCGGCTCGTCCTTGATCATCGGCGCGATGGCGTCGTCGAAATAGGCGCGGTCGGCGGGATCGACCTTGGCGGCGATCTTCAGGCGCTTGCCCAGCCGCTTGGCCAGGTTGATGGCGCGGTCGGGGCGCTTCTCCGGCGAGATGCGGCCCAGGAACGCCAGATAGCCCTCGCTCTTGGCCGAGAAGGCGTAGAGGTCGGCGTTCATGCCGTGGTGGACCGTGCCGGCCCAGTTGGCGAAGGGCAGGGGGCGGCGCTGGTCGTCGCTGATCGAGATCAGCGGGAACTGCGGCCAGCGCTTGTAGACGCCCGGCAGGTCCTTCAGGTCCAGGCGGCCGTGCAAGGTGGTCAGGGTGTTCTTGGCCCGGTCGGCGAAGAACGGGAACTGCACCATGTCGGTGTGGAAGTGGACGATGTCGAACTGGTCGGCCAGGGCGCGGACCTCGGCCAGCTGGGTCAGGTGCGCGGCCAGGTCCGACTTCAGCGGCGCAGGGTCCAGGCGGATGGCCTGGTCGCGCACCGGGATCAGCCGGGCCTTGGTCTGGGCCTCGGCGCTGGCGAACAGGGTGACCTCGTGGCCCAGATCGACCAGGGCGTCGGTGAGGTGAGCGACCACGCGCTCGGTGCCGCCGTACAGACGCGGCGGAACGGCCTCGTAGAGGGGAGTGACCTGGGCGATCTTCATGGCGCGGACCTTGACTCGGGGAGGAACTGGAACGCGGCGCAGGTCCGCATCCAAACAGCTCCGTCAGCCGCTATTGGTTCCGCAGCTCGCCCTTTTGCCGCCTTATTGCCGGTAGGCCCGCCTTTGCGGTTGTGTCCGGCCGTTCCGCTCCTGCCGCTGGTTGCGCTGATGGCGGCGGAAGCGGCCATAGACCCTGCGGCCAGCCGCCTCGATGCGGGGCAGGAAGTAGATCAAAGCTAGAGCGCAGATCGTCGCCACGATCACGATTGGCTCTTTGGCCATAGTGATACCCCATGAAGCCGGTTACGGGCTTCCTCCCCATCGACGCGCTCGTCGTCGACAGCCGCTTATTTAGCACGCGGCGCGGCGGATCAATCGAGGTTACGTGACAGTTGCTGTCACGACTTCTGATGATTGCCTTTTGATCTTTCGAACCATGTCATCTGAAGTCGATGACGCATTTAAGGCGCTCATGGGACGATAGGCGGGCAAGCGCGGCCTCCGATCGCATTGCGTTTCGGCCGGGCGCGGACCTATAAGCCTGCTCGAAAGTCTAGTCCTTCGAGGGATTCCATGAGCACCGACTTCACCGCCGCGCGGCTGAACATGGTCGAGAGCCAAATTCGCACCGCCGACGTCACCGACCTGCCGCTGCAGGACGCGTTGCGGGTGGTGGCGCGCGAGAGCGTCGTGCCGGCTTCGAAGGCCTATCTGGCCTATGCCGACGCCGACATCGAATATGCGCCGGGCCGCTGGCTGCTGCGTCCGCGCGAAGTGGGCAAGCTGCTGCAGACCCTCAAGCCCCGCGAGGGCGAGAAGGCCCTGGCCATCGCCGCGCCTTATGCGGCCGCTGTCCTGGAAAAGATGGGCCTGTCGGTCACCCGCCTGGACGGCGACGACCTGAAGGTCGTTCCGGCCGGCTCGTACGACGTGATCATCTGTGAAGGCGCCGTCGCGATCGCCCCGAAGACCTGGCAGGACGCCCTGGCCGCCGGCGGCCGTCTGGGCGTGGTCGAGCGCACCGGCCCGGTCGGTCGCGCCGCCATCTACCTGCGCGCCGAGGACGGCGTGGGCCGTCGCCAGGCGTTCGACGCCTCGCCGCCGCTGCTGGCCGGTTTCGAGGTCGAGGCGGGCTTCAGCTTCTAGACACCAGTGGGGCGCTAGCCTGCCGCAACGTCTGCGTGAAAAAAGCTTAACTAGCGGCGTCTGGCGGCTGGACTTACACGCGGTCATATTGTGGCGAGCGCGCTTCGCGGGGATTGGGGATAGGATTTTGATGTCGAACCGTCGACGGGCCGGGCTGCTGGCCGCCGCTTGCTGCGCCAGCCTGATGGCCGGCGGGCTTTCCGCCGCTCACGCAGACACCCTGGCCGACGCGGCCGCCCTGGCCTACCAGACCAATCCGACGCTGCAGCAACAGCGCGCCGTCCAGCGCGCCACGGACGAGAGCGTGGTCCGCGCCCGCACCGGCTTCCGCCCGACGCTGAACGCCTCGGCGGGCCTGACCAACTCGCGCACCGATCTGGCGACCCCGTCCACCACCGTGGTCGGCGGCGTGCTCGTCACCGGCGCGGACGTCAACAAGATCGGCTCCAGCAACGCCCAGCTCCAGCTGAGCCAGCCGCTCTATACGGGCGGCCAGGCCAGCGCCAACCTGTCGGCCGCCGAGGCCGACGTGCTGGCCGGCCGCGAGGACCTGCGCCGCGTCGAGCAAAGCGTGCTGGCCAATGTCGTCACGGCCTATGTCGACGTGCGCCGCAGCCAGGAAACCCTGCGCATCGCCAATGAGAACGTCGCGGTGCTGACGCGCCAGCTCGACGAATCGAACGCCCGCTTCGACGTGGGCGAGATCACCCGCACCGACGTGGCCCAGTCGCAGGCGCGCCTGGCCGCCGCCAAGGCCAGCCAGTCGTCGGCCCAGGGCAACCTGGCCATCGCCCGCGCCACCTACGCCCAGATCGTCGGCCAGAACCCGACCGACCTGACGCCCGAGCCGTCGCTGGCCGCCGTGCTGCCGACCTCGGTCGAGCAGGCTTTCGACGCCGCCGAGGGCAGCAACCCGGCCGTGCTGAGCGCGCGCTACGCCGAGCAGGCCGCCACAGCCCGCGTGGCCCTGGCCAAGGCCGCCTACCTGCCGACGGTCTCGGCCGGCGCCAGCCTCGGCTACGACGCCACCGAAGTGAACGGCAACGGCAAGCAGTTCGGCCAGTACGATCGCCAGATCGCCGGCTCGCTGACCGCCCGGGTGCCGCTGTTCACCGGCGGCCTGAACGCCTCCAACGTCCGCGCCGCCCGCGAGCGCGAGAACGCCGCCCGCATCGCCGTCGACGGCGCCAAGCGCACCGTGATCCAGCAGGTCTCGGCCGCCTGGAGCACGCTGCTGGCCGCCCGCGCCAACCTGGTCTCGAACGAGGAGCAGGTGAGGGCCAGCCGCATCGCCTTCGAAGGCGTGCGCCAGGAGCAGCAGGTCGGCCTGCGCACCACGCTGGACGTGCTGAACGCCCAGCTGGAGCTGTCGAACGCCGAACTGGCCCTGGTGGCCGCCCGTCGCGACGAATACGTGGCCAGCGCCGTCGTCCTGCAGGCCATGGGCCAGCTGGACGTCAGCAAGCTGTCGACCGGCACCGCCGCCTACGACCCCAAGACCTCCTACGACCGCGTCACGCATAGCGCTGGCTGGGTGCCGTGGGAGCCGGTGGTGCAGGCGATCGACAAGGTCGGCGTCCCTTCCGCGAAGCCGCAGGCGGCGTCGAAGTAGGCCTCCCGCCGCGTCGATTCCGCCCAGGCGTGGACTTGCGCTTGCTTAACACGCGTAAGTCTGCACCATCGCGGCCAAGCGCGTCCTAGGGCGCGCAAGGATTCGTACCCTTTACGACGGCCCCCGCACATGTCCGATCAGAGCTCTCAAGAACCGACGATGGAGGAGATCCTCGCCTCCATCCGACGCATCATCTCGGAGGATGACGCGCCGGCGGAGCCTGCGGCCGAGGCTGCGCCTCCGCCGCCGGAGCCCGAGCCCGAACCTATCGAGGACGACATCCTCGAGCTGACCGATCCGATCATGCCGGAGCCGGAGCCTGAGCCGCTGGCGACCGTCGGCGACATCGACGTCTATTCGCCGGAGCCCGAGCCGGAACCGATCTACACGCCGCCGCCGGCCGCCCCGACCCCGGTGTTCGACCGCGATGAAGTGGCCGAGACCCTGGTCGGCGCCACCGCCTCGTCGGCCGCCGCCTCGGCCTTCGGCAGTCTGTCCTCGGCTCTGCTGATGCCCAAGGACGCCCGCACCCTGGAAGACGTCGTACGCGAGCTGCTGCGCCCGCTGCTCAAGGAGTGGCTGGACCAGAACCTGCCGCGCATCGTCGAGACCAAGGTCGAGGAAGAAGTGCAACGGATCGCCCGCGGTCGCGGCGTCTAAGCGCTCTCCGAGATCCAAGAAATCGAGGCGGTCGCTCCGGCGGCCGCCTTTTTTCGTTTCCAACCGTCAGAAAACCAAGGCCCGCCGGTTTCGCCACCGGGCCGCAGATGGCATATCCGCACCGCCATGCTCGAAAAAACCTTCGATCCCAAATCCGTCGAACCCCGCCTGTACGCCGCCTGGGAGGCCTCCGGGGCCTTCAAGCCCAGCGAGGATCCGAACGCAGAGCCGTTCGTCATCGTGATCCCGCCGCCGAACGTCACCGGCAGCCTCCACATCGGCCACGCGCTGAACAACACCCTGCAGGACGTGCTGACCCGCTTCCACCGCATGCGCGGCAAGGCCGCCCTGTGGCTGCCGGGCACCGACCACGCGGGCATCGCCACCCAGATGGTGGTCGAGCGTCAGCTGGCCGCCGCCGGCAATATCGGCCGTCGCGACATGGGCCGCGAGGCCTTCGTCGACAAGGTCTGGGAATGGAAGGCCGAGAGCGGCGGGACCATCACCAACCAGCTGCGGCGCCTGGGCGCCTCGTGCGACTGGTCGCGTGAGCGTTTCACCCTGGATGAAGGCCTGTCGGCCGCCGTCCGCAAGGTGTTCGTCCAGCTCTACAAGCAGAACCTGCTGTATCGCGACAAGCGCCTGGTCAATTGGGACCCGCAGTTCCAGACCGCCATCTCCGACCTCGAGGTCGAGCAGAAGGAGGTCGACGGCGCCTATTGGCACTTCGCCTATCCGCTGGCCGACGGCGTGACCTACCAGCACCCGATCGCCTTCGACGAAGACGGCAAGGCCACCGAGTTTGAGACCCGCGACTACATCGTCGTGGCCACGACCCGCCCCGAGACTATGCTGGGCGACACCGGGGTCGCGGTCCATCCCGACGACGAGCGCTACAAGGGCCTGGTCGGCAAGTTCGTGACCCTGCCGATCGTCGGTCGCCGCATCCCGATCGTCGCCGACGACTATGCCGACCCGACCAAGGGCTCGGGCGCGGTGAAGATCACGCCGGCGCACGACTTCAACGACTTCGGCGTCGGCAAGCGCGCCGGCCTGGAAGCGATCAACATCCTGACGCCGGAAGCCAAGCTGAACGACTCGGTGCCCGCCGAGTTCGTCGGCCTGGACCGCTTCGTCGCGCGCAAGGCCATCGTCGCCCGCGCCGAGGAAGAGGGCTGGCTGAAGGAGATCGAGAAGACCAAGCACATGGTCCCGCACGGCGACCGTTCGGGCGTGGTCATCGAGCCTTTCCTGACGGACCAGTGGTACGTCGACGCCAAGACCCTGGCCCAGCCGGCCCTGAAGGCCGTCGAGACCGGCGAGACCGTCTTCGAGCCCAAGCACTGGGAAAAGACCTACTTCGAGTGGCTGCGCAACATCGAGCCCTGGTGCGTCTCGCGCCAGCTCTGGTGGGGTCACCGCATCCCGGCGTGGTTCGGTCCGGACGGCGCGATCTTCGTCGAGGAGACCGAGGAAGAGGCTTACGCCGCCGCTCGCGCTCAATTCGGCGCCGACGTCGAGCTGAAGCGCGACGAGGACGTCCTCGACACCTGGTTCAGCTCGGCCCTGTGGCCGTTCTCGACCCTGGGCTGGCCCGAGAAGACGCCCGACGTCGCGCGCTTCTATCCGACCAGCACCCTGGTCACCGGCTTCGACATCATCTTCTTCTGGGTCGCCCGGATGATGATGATGGGCATCCACTTCATGGGTGAGGCCCCGTTCAAGCAGGTGTTCATCAACGCCCTCGTCCGTGACGAGAAGGGCGCCAAGATGAGCAAGTCCAAGGGCAACGTGATGGATCCGCTGATCCTGATCGACGAGCTGGGCTGCGACGCGGTGCGCTTCACCATGACGGCGATGTCGGGCCAGGCGCGCGACATCAAGCTCTCCAAGCAGCGCATCGAGGGCTATCGCAACTTCGGCACCAAGCTGTGGAACGCCTCGCGCTTCGCCCAGATGAACGAGTGCGTCCGCGTCGAGGGCTTCGATCCCGCAAGCGTTGCGCAGCCGATCAACAAGTGGATCCGGGGCGAGACGGTCAAGACCGTGGCCGAGGTCACCAAGGCCCTGGAAGGCCCGGCGTTCGACGAGGCCGCCGGCGCCCTGTACCGCTTCGTCTGGAACGTGTTCTGCGACTGGTACCTGGAGCTGGCCAAGCCGATCCTGAACGGCGATGACGCGGCGGCCAAGGCCGAGACCCGCGCCACCGCCGCCTGGGCGCTGGACGTGATCCTCAAGCTCCTGCACCCGGTGATGCCGTTCATCACCGAGGAACTGTGGGAGAAGACCGCCGAGTTTGGCCCGGCCCGCGACAGCATGCTGATCTCGGCCCAGTGGCCCGAGCTGCCGGAAAGCTGGATCGACGCGGAAGCCGAGGCCGAGATCGGCTGGCTGGTCGGCACGGTCGGCGAGATCCGCTCGATCCGCGCCGAGATGAACGTGCCGCCGTCGGCCAAGCCGGCGCTCAGCGTCGTCGGCGCCGGCGCGCCGATCAAATCCCGGTTCCAGCTGGGTGATATCGCCCGGAAAATGGCCGCGCCGTCGGTCGAGACGCGCGCATCGAGTTCGGGGGAATGCGGATAGGTGGTCGCCTGATGTCCGGCGGGTCGAAGCCTTGGTTCGCACCCAAGCGCAATGGTTGGTCCCGGCTCTCCGCTTCGCTACGGCCGGGATGACACAGTTGGAGAGCGTCGGATGATTGGGTCGTCAACCTAATTCCGCTTCCGCCCGTCGCGAAGGTTCACCGCGTTTCATGATCAGCCCGCCGAGGCGGCGGTGA